>Ga0255362_1000160_pt1 | contig 17405 bp, 19 predicted proteins | sample GFST75r2metaG_FD_186000 | JGI IMG/M metagenome (GOLD analysis project Ga0255362, IMG submission 186000)
CAAAAATCATGAAGTTAGCATTACCGTATAGTATTGAAAAAATAAAAAATCAAATATACAAGTTAATTAAGATTAATAAGTGTGAATATGGAAATATAAAAATTGTTTTTAACTTTTACCAGGATATTATAAATTTTTACGCATATTTTTTAAAACATAATTACCCTGATAAACTCCAATATGAAAATGGCGTGGATACCATTTTTTTTCATGGAGAAAGGGATATGCCTAATGCAAAAGTTATGAATGTAAGTTTTAGAAAATCTGTAGATGAAAAAATTAATGAAGCAAATGTATATGAAGCTATTTTAGTGGATAGAAATGGTAACATTACCGAGGGCAGCAAATCCAATATCTTTATTGTAAAAGGTAAGGAAGTCTATACAGCTCCACTTAAGGCAGTACTACCTGGAATAACTAGAGAAATGATTATATCAATCATAGAAGATAAAGGTTATAAATTGATGGAAAAAGATGTGAATTTTAAGGATATAGAGAACATGGATGGACTATTCATTTCTGGAACATCACCAAAGGTACTACCTGTGCGAAGGGTAGGAAACTTAGAATTTTTATCAGTTAAGAACGCTGTAATTCAAGATATCGCAGAGGGCTATAACGACAAAATCACTGCCCAGGTATCAAGAGCTAAAAGCCTACCTAGGGTAAAATTGTAATACTGCCCTCAAGTATATTTATGTAAATATACTTGAGGGCAGCATCGTTATTTAGAAATAATTTAGGACTATTTTATTGAGGATAATGATTCTTTTAATTTATCTGCGGATGAATTAAGTGCTGCAAGTTCTGAAGGTGAAAGTTGAACTTCTATAATATTTTTAATTCCAGAACTACAAACAATACTAGGGACACCTAAATATATATCATTTATTCCATATTCCCCTTCAAGTAACGAGGAAACAGTTAAAATTGAGTGCTCATCGCCTAGGATTGCCTCGACTATTCGTGTTATTGCAAGGGCTACGGCATAATAGGTTGCACCTTTTCTTTTGATTATTTCATAAGCTGCATTTTTCACTTCATCTTCAATGTGTAAATTTTTTATCCCCTCACATTGGTTACAGGAAATTTTGCAATAATCATTTACATCCATGCCTGCAATGCTTGTAATACTCCATGTTGCTATCTCAGAGTCACCATGTTCTCCCATAATATAAGTATGGATATTCCTTGAATCTATGTTAAAATGCTCACTTAACATAAATTTAAGCCTAGAAGTGTCAAGCACTGTACCAGAACCTAAAACCCTTTCTTTAGGGAACCCAGAAAGTTTATAAACAATGTAAGTTAGTATATCAACGGGATTTGATACAACTAATAAGATTGAATTTGGACTATATTTTACAACTTCAGGTACAATGGAACCCATGATTTTGTAGTTTTTACTTATTAAATCTAGTCTGGTTTCTCCAGGCTTTTGAGCAGCACCAGCCGTTATAATTACTATATCTGAATTAGCGGTATCTTTATAATCTCCAGCTTTTATTTCCAAAGGCTTTACAAAGGAAGCTCCATGTGCTAAATCCATGGCTTCACCCTCAGATTTATCTTTATTAATATCTACTATGACAATTTCAGCAGCTAGACCACCAATCATAAGTGCAAAAGCTGTAGATGACCCAACAAAACCTGCTCCAATTATTGATATTTTAGTTTTTGATCTCATTGTTAATACCTCCATTCATAAAATTAAATAATTTGATTCTTTTAGAAAAATACTATTTATCATTAATATGAAAGTTAATAATATTAAAACTAGTATTAGCTATATTATATATTTAATAATAATAATTATCAATGAGGTCAATAAATTTGTATGAAATCAAAGACAAAATCGATGAATTATTCACATAATTAAATAAAATAACAAGAAAATGAAATTATTTTTTAATTTTTACAATATATATCTAATATTAAATAAAGTTTCTTCGACAATTTACGATAAAGTATATGGTATAATAAGTTATATAGTCCTATTCTTTTTATATCATTATAATATTAATGGGGGAATTTTAGATGGGTGAATTAAAATATACAAAATCATCTCTCCAAGAATGCATTGAAGAAGCGTCTAAAGTTTTAGGAATAGAAAAAGGCCAATTGAAATATGAAGTTATTGAAGAAAAAAAAGGCTTCTTTAAAAAAAAGGTTACAATTTTAGTAAAGGTTTTGGAAGATAAAAATGATAAAACTTCAGACTCAAGCAATGAATTAAAAATTGAAGAGAAATATAGCAAAAAAGATGGGACATTAAAGATAGAGAATGGTAAAATAACAATTAAAGACCCAGAAGATGATGGGGAAGCAGCGAGTTTGATACCCTCTTCTCAAGTTAAATTAATTGTAGATGGTGAAGAGAAGAAGTCTAGAACTTATATAAAAAATAGTAACAAAATACAAACAATAATAGAAGAAGGAGTAGTAGCAGAAAGAAAACTTGATATTTCTAAAAATTCTACCAATATGGAAGCATTTATAACGATTAAGTATGTTAGCAAAATAATAAAAAAGTTGATAGATGTACCTGAGACTAATATTATTACGCTAAAAGTAGAAAAGGCAGGGGAGGAGTATCCACCTGCTTATACTAGAGATGAAATTTTGAATGTATTAAAAGAAAATAGTATAGTTTATGGAATTCAAGAAGACAATTTGGCAAAATGTTTGGATGGAAAAAATGTAGATTATCTTTTAATAGCTAAAGGACTGGGAGCTATTGACGATTCTGACGATACTTTAGAGGTGAAATTCAAGGAGAAAAATTCTAAAAAATTTGATGAAGATAGCAAAGGAACTATAGATTTTAAAAGCATAGGATTTGTAGACTCGGTTGAAAAGGGCAGTATAGTTGCAATTAAGAAAGACGGTAGTGAAGGTAGATCTGGCACAAATATTTGTGGTCAGGTTATCAAGAAAAAGTCGGGTAAAAAGATAAATATAAAGGTTGGAGATGGTTGTGAACTAAGAGACGACAACACAGTTGTTGCATCCAAAAGTGGAAAACCTAGTGTTTCTAGTAATAAATTTTCAGTATTTGATGTTCATGAAATAAACTCAGATGTTGATATTACAACTGGAAATATCAAATTTAGTGGTGATATAGTGATCTATGGAAGTATCCAAGAAGGAATGATTATTGAATCAGGTCATAATGTAAGTGTGCTTAAAAACATGCAAAATTCAAAAATCATTTCTAAGGGCGATGTTTCAATAGCACAAAATGTTATATATTCAACGGTTTTAGCAGGTGGAGAAGATGTAAATAGACTTAAAGAAATTGATATATATTCAAATCTAAGTGATACTATTATTAATCTTATTGATGCTGTTAAACAAGTTAAAAGCTATAATCTGCTAGGAGAAGACACACCTTATGGGGAAATAATTAAAGTTTTAATTGAAAGTAAGTTTAAAAACATATCTAAGTTATGTGGAGATGTATTAGCAGATAAGGACAATGAGGATATTGATGTAAATAATATTGGAAATATGCTGAGAGATAATTTTTGGGGACTTGGACCTTTAAAAATAAAAAGCGTAAGTGAATTGATCGATATAAATTCCATAATCCAACAGAGTATAACACAAATAAGTAGTTCCTTAGCAGTACCTGTAAGTGTTAATATTGGATATCTACAAGATTCAACGGTTCAAAGTTCGGGTAGTATAATAATAAGCGGTAAAGGACAGTATGTTTCAAAAATTATTGCTAATGATTTTGTGAGATTTTTGGGACCTACAAGTATCTCAAGAGGTGGATTTGTAAAAGCAGGAAACGAGGTGCGTTGTGGAACAATTGGAAGCTCAGGTGGAGTTTCTACTAAAATAATGGTTGGTCAAAAAGGAAATATCTATGCGGAAAAGGTTTATCAGAACACTGTATTTTACATTGGAAATAGAGAATACACTTTTGAAAATCCATGTAAGAAAGTTCATGCGTTCATGGATGAAAATGGCGAAATTATAGTAGAAAAATTAGCAATATAAATACATGAATAAGAATGGAGGAGGATGTAATGAGCAGTTCTGAATTAAAAGTACTGATTTTCAATATAAATGGTGAATATTATGCTACTGATATTAAAGAAGTTGAGAGAATACTTGGATATGAGGAAACAACAAGACTTCCTGATTCACCTGATTTCGTTGAGGGACTTATTAATTATGAAGGAGGTATTTTACCTATTATTTCCTTGGCGAAAAGATTTGGATTAAATAATAGTGAGCGAGAAAAGGATTCAAAAATAATAGTTACCAGGCATGAACAAGAAACATATGGAATAATTGTAGACGTTGTATCAGAAGTAAAAAATATAAAAAATGATGAAATAGAGGATACCCCAACTGTAGTAAGTGGGATATCAAGAAGATACATAAAAGGCCTCATAAAATCAGACAATAGAATAATAATATTCCTTAATCTTGCGAATATTCTAACTGAGGAAGAAAAAGCATTATTATAAAATTGGTAGGGTGAAAGTATGGAAAACATTAAAGAGATAAGAATAGGAATAGCTGATTTAAATATAGCATTTCCACCTGAAAGACTTATAACTGTAGGGCTTGGATCCTGCATAGGGATAGCACTATATGATAAAACAAATGAAATTGGTGGACTTGCACATATTATGCTTCCTGAAAGCAAACAATTTAATAATGTTACTAATCCACATAAATTTGCAGACCTTGCGATACCTATTTTGGTTGATAGGATGATAAAAAAAGGTGCTAATTTAAAAAACATCAAAGCCAAAATCGCTGGTGGAGCATCAATGTTTAACTTCTCAGATAAAAGTATGAATATGGATATTGGCAATAGGAACAGCATATCCGTTAGGCAAGTGCTTAAAAACATGAATATACCATTATTGAATGAAGATGTAGGGGGAAACAAAGGTAGAACTATGATTCTTGATACTGCCGGTTACATTGTCCAAATCAGAACAGTAGGTCTTGAAGCAAAAGAATTATAATGGAGTGATGGCCAATGAAAAAAATGAAAGTTATAGTCGTTGATGATTCAGCATTAATGAGAAGAATAATATCAGATATGCTAAATGCAGATGCTGATATAGAAGTTATTTGTGCAGCTAGAGATGGTATGGATTTGATGGATAAACTAGTAATGCAAAAACCAGATGTAATAACATTAGATATAGAAATGCCACTTATGAATGGAATTGAAACATTAAAGAAATTAAAAAAAGATGGAAGCACAATTCCTATTATTATGTTAAGTAGTTTAACAAAAGATGGAACGAGTCAGACAATGGATTCATTAGCTTATGGAGCTTTTGATTTTGTTGCAAAACCATCTGGTGTGATTTCAATTGATATTAATAAGGTAGCCGATGAATTAATTTTGAAAGTTAAAGCAGCCTACGAGAGTTATTCTTCTAGAAGTAAGCATGATACAACAATTATAAATAAAAAAAATGTTGTTAGTGATTATTCAAACCAAATGAAAAAAATCTCATTTGGAAGTATTAAAGCGGTAGTAATTGGAGCCTCAACTGGTGGGCCTAAGGCATTGTACAGTGTTATTACTAAATTACCAAAGTTTTTAGGTGTTCCAGTATTTGTAGTTCAGCATATGCCTGTTGGATTTACTAAAGCTTTTGCTGACAGACTAGATGCAAACAGTGAGATAAAGGTTGTAGAAGCAGCGGATGGTGAGAATTGCCAAAATAATGTAGTATACATAGCTCCTGGTGGCTATCATATGGAAGTTTGGGATGATAGAAAAATTCATCTTAATAAAGAACCTGCAATATGGGGGGTAAGGCCTGCTGTGGACAAGCTTTTTATATCAGCTTCTAAGGTATATGGATCTAGTATCGTTAGTGTTGTACTAACGGGTATGGGAAGAGATGGTGCAGATGGCACTAGAATAATAAAGCAAAATGGTGGTTTCACAATTTCAGAAGATGAATCTACTTGTGTTATTTACGGTATGCCCAAGATGGCATATGAGACTGGTGCTGTTGATCTGGTCATACCCCTTGAAAAAGTGGCCGATGGAATTATTAATATAGTTAATGGCAAAAAGATTTAGTTAAAAGTGGTAAGGAACAAGCTACTCATAATGAAGACTACTGGGGGGATAATTTTGGATTTAGAACAATTTAAAACTTGGGTGCATAAGGAATTTGGAATAGATTTATTTGCATATAAATCGAATCAGCTTCACAGAAGAATTTTGAGTTTGATGTCAAGGGTGGGAGCTAAGGATGTAGATGAGTATGTTAAACTACTAAAATCCGACTATGGACAAAGGCAAAAATTCTTAGATTTTATAACAATAAACGTAACAGAATTTTTTAGAAATCCAGAATTGTTTAAAGAACTTCAAAAAGAAATCGAAATATACTCTAAGGAGAAAAATACAAATCTAAAAATATGGAGTGCGGCATGTTCAATTGGAGCGGAACCTTACTCTCTAGCAATGATATTGGACAACTTAAAGAATAAAAATAAACATTCTATATTGGCTACAGACATTGACAACACAATTTTGGCAAGAGCAAAAGCGGCAGAATATGTAATATCTGAACTTAAAAATGTGGATAAAATATATTTAGACAAATATTTTAAAAAAATAGATGATAAATATACTATAGACACAGGAATTAAGAATATGGTAACATTTAAAAAGCACGATTTAATTTTAGATGATTATGAAAAGAATTTTGATTTAATCGTGTGTAGAAATGTAGTAATATATTTTAATCAAGATGTAAAAGATAAGATTTATGAAAAATTTAGTGATTCGCTAAAAAAAGGCGGTTTACTATTTGTAGGAGCAACAGAAAGCATATATAATTATAAAGACTATGGTTTTGAAAAAGCTTCTACTTTTATATACAGAAAACAGTAAGGAGGGTAATATATGGACACTTCTCAATATTTATCTATGTTTTTAGAAGAATCAATGGATAATTTACAAACATTAAATCAGGCACTACTTCAACTTGAACAGGAACCAGACAATGTAGACAAGCTAAATGAAATATTTAGAGTTGCACATACCATTAAAGGGATGGCTGCCACTATGGGATTTAATGGAATGGCACAGTTAACTCATAAAATGGAAGATGTTCTAGCAGAATTTAGAAATGGAGAGCTTAAAGCAACTCAAGAAGTAGTAACAGTTTTATTTAAATGTTTAGATACATTAGAACAAATGGTAGACATCATATCAAATGGAGAAGAAAAAGAATTACCAGTAGAAGAGTTAATTCAGAGCTTAGAAACTATATCAAAGAATGCTCATGATGGAAAGTTAGGTGTAGAAGATGCATCTACTAGCAATAAAGATCAAATTAAACCTAAAGAGGCTGAAAAAACACTGGATGAAAAAAACAGCGAAAATAATATTGATTTAAATGAGTATGATATAAACGTAATAAAGCAAGCTATTGAAAAGGGATTTAATGCTTTTAGCATTGATATTAAAATAAGCGAAAGTACACTTTTAAAGTCTGCTAGAGCATTTTTAATATTTAAAAATCTTGAAGAACATGGGGAAATCATAAAATCAATCCCTGGAACAGAAGACTTAGAAAATGAAAATTTTGATTTTGAAATTAACCTTGTATTTGTTACACATAAGGATAAAGATGAAATCAAGACTATACTTCTGGATATTTCAGAAGTGGATAAAGTTGATGTAAAGGAAGCCGATATAGTAAGTGGTGCTAAGATATCTTATCAAAAAGCACAAGAAAAAGTAAAACCAGTAGAAGCGAAGCAAGTAGTAAAAGTTGAAACAGTAAAGGCAAAAGCTCCTGCTGTAGCAAAGAAAAATAGTGAACCAAAGAAAAAGGTTCATCAGTCTGTAAGAGTTGAACTTGAAAGATTAGATAAATTTTTAAATATGGTATCTGAGCTTGTTATTAATAGGACAAGATTAGAGCAGATTAGTAGTATTTATAAACTAACTGAACTAAATGAGACTATTGAGCAAGTAGCTAGAACAACCAATGATCTACAGGATTTGGTTATGAAGATCAGAATGCTACCACTGGATAGTGTGTTCAATAGATTCCCAAGACTTATAAGAGATTTGTCAGTTGAGCTTGACAAAGATATGGAATTAATTATTGAAGGACAAGATACAGAACTTGATAGAACAGTTATTGATGAGATAGGAGAACCATTAATCCATCTTTTAAGAAATGCTGCGGATCATGGAGTAGAAAACAAGGAAAAAAGAGCAGCAAGTGGCAAAACGCCTATAGGTAAAATAAAGCTTATTGCATATCAAGAAGGAACGAAAGCCGTAATAAAGGTACAAGATGATGGTGCTGGCATAAATGTAGAGAGAGTTAGGGCTAAGGCTGAACAAAGTGGTATTAGTACAGATGGAATGAATGATAATGATATTAAAAATCTGATTTTTGCTCAAGGGTTTAGTACTAATGAAGTAGTTACAGATATATCAGGAAGAGGAGTAGGAATGGATGTTGTTAAGACAAAAATTTCTGCACTTGGAGGTACTGTAGATGTAATTAGTGAAGAGGGCAAAGGCTCAACTTTTATAATAAAATTACCACTTACACTTCAGATAATAACTGCTTTACTTGTAAAAGTAGGAGATGAAAGTCTAGCAATTTCTTTGAATTATATTGATAGTGTTATTGACTATAAGGAAGAAGACATTAAAAAGACAAATAACAAGGAAGTTATAATTTACAGAGGCAATGTTCTCCCTATTGTAAGGATAAATAAAAAGTTAGGGCTTGATAAAATCGCTAGTGGAAAAATTTATATTGTAGTTGTTAATGTAGGAGAAAAAACTGCAGGTTTACTTGTAGATTCACTTCAAGGTCAACAGGATATAGTAATAAAACCACTTGGTAACACATTAAAAGGATTAAAAGAATACATTGGAGCAACGATACTTGGAGATGGTTTTGTTACATTAATTCTTGATGTGGCTGCCTTTGTATAAAGTATAATAAGTAGTTAATCATTAGCATATAGGAAAACAGGAGGACTATTTATGGATTATTCGAAGCTTACTCCAATGCAACTTGATGTATTAAGTGAGGTAAGTAACATAGGTGCTGGAAATGCTGCAACGGCATTATCTCAACTTTTGAATAGAAAGATCGATATGACAGCTCCACAAGTTAAAGTAATACCATTTGAGTCGATTTTTACTGGAGTTGGTAGTGAAGAGATTGTAGCAGGTGTCATGGTAAGGGTACTTGGAGATGCGCCTGGAAATATTTTATTTGTATTTGAACAGGAAACAGCATTTAATATTATAGAAGCCCTTACAGGATCAAGAAACGAAGAACTTAATGACTTCGGTGCATCGGTGTTATGTGAAATAGGGAATATAATATCAAGTTCATATATGAATGCAATAAGCAAATTCACAGGATTATTGTTAACACCATCTGTACCAGCAGTTTCTTTTGATATGGTTGGTGCAATATTATCAACATCCTTTATTGAATCAGGTCAATTTGATGACAATGTTTTGGATTTTGAAACAGAATTTTTACAGGATGATTCAGCAAAACTCAGTGGGCATTTTTATTATATACCAATGCCCGGTTCCCTTGAAAAGATATTAAATATACTAGGAGTAAATTAGTTTGGAGGTTGAAAAAATGGCAAGAGTATTAATTGTTGACGATGCAGCGTTTATGAGAATGATGATAAAAGATATACTTGAAAAAAATGGTTTCGAAATTGTGGGTGAAGCCAGCAATGGAATTAAAGCTGTTGAAATGTACAAGAAAGAAAAACCAGATGTGGTTACTATGGATATAACAATGCCTGACATGGATGGAATCGAGGCTGTTAAGGCTATAAGAGAATTTGATTCAGCGGCAAAAGTTGTAATGTGTAGTGCAATGGGACAACAGACCATGGTAATGGATGCAATTAGAGCAGGTGCTAAGGACTTTATTGTTAAGCCTTTTCAAGCAGATAGAGTATTAGAAGCTTTAAGAAAAGTTATAGGAGCATAATGAGTAGAGCTTAATCAATAAAGTTTATACGGGGGTGAAAATATGCAGGTGGTTATTTTTAAACTTAAAGATGAACAATTTGCAGTGGAAACATCTAGGGTACAGACAATAAGTGAAGTTATGACAATAACAAAAGTGCCAAATGCACCTAAGTTTGTGAAAGGACTTATAAATTTAAGAGGAAGCGTATTATCTATGCTAGACTTAAATATGCTTTTAGATATTGGAGAGAGCAGTGCAGAACAGCAAAGTACCATAATATTAAAATTAGAAGATGAACTTGTAGGAATTGCAGTAGATCAAGTGGACGAAGTTTTGGATATTGATGAGGCTATTATTGAAAGCATTGGTGATGATAGCCGAAAAGCCTATGAAAAAGGTGTTATCAATTTCAAGGATAGAATAGTTACATTCGTTGATATAGATAAACTCATAACTACAGGTTAAAGAAATGAGGTAGAATAATGCCAGACGTTTTATCACAAAGTGAAATCGATGCGCTATTATCAGCTCTATCATCTGGTGAACTTCAGCCAGATGAGATTTTAAAAGAAGAGGAAAAACAAAAAGTTAAATTATATGATTTCAGAAGTCCTCAAAAATTTTCAAAGGATCATATTAGAACACTAGAACTAATACATGATAATTATGGGAGAATAATTTCAAATTATCTCACAGCCCAGGTTAGAACTAATGTGAAAGTTAAAATAGAATCCATTGAACAAGTAACTTATGAGGAATTTATTCACTCGATTTCCAATCCTACAATTTTGACGATTTTCAAAATGCCACCATTAAGTGGGTCTATATTGTTTGAAACAAATCCTGAATTTGTTTATAAGGTTATAGATATATTACTTGGTGGAAGTGGAAGTGGAAAATATACAACACGTGAATTTACAGATATTGATAAGAATATAATAATGAAAATAAATCAAGGCTTAATAGATAATCTAAAACTAGCCTGGAGCGATGTTATAGATGTTGAGCCTGAAATTGAAGGTCTTGAAACAAACCCAGCATTAAATCAGACACTAGCACCTCATGAACCAGTTGCCTTGATTACTTTTTCTGTTGAACTTGGAGACAGTAGTTCATATATTAATATATGTATACCTTACTTAAGTATTGAAAAGGTATTGGATAAACTAGTAGTTCAATATTGGTATCAGGAGAATGATGAAGAAATTGTTAGTGATTCAAGAGAAAAGTTAAAAGAGAGGCTTAATATTGTTGAAGTAACAATGGAAGCCACACTGGGTTTTACAGATGTTACTGTAGATGATTTCTTGAAACTTTCTATTGGTGATGTTATCTCTTTAGATAACAAATGTAGTGATCCTGTTTCCATAAGTATTGACGGTAATGTTCACTATGTTGGAAAACCAGGAGTTATTGGAAAAAATATGGCTGTGCAAATACTAGATATAATTGATAAGGATGTGGAAAATTATGAGTGATGGATTTCTTTCACAGGAGGAGATAGATTCTCTACTAAATGGTGGAGCTGATGATGGCGAAAAAAAAGAAGAAAAAGAAGAAAAAAAAGAAGAAAATAGAGATGACCTTCTTTCAGATATAGAAAAAGATTTATTGGGTGAAATCGGTAATATATCTATGGGATCAGCGTCAACTGCTCTATCCACAGTAATAAGTCAACAAGTAAATATAACAACTCCAGTTGTTAGCATAACAACACTTAAAGAACTGAGAAGTACATTTGAAGTTCCTAATATTGCACTGGATGTAAAATATACTAGCGGTATAGTTGGAGAAAATCTATTAGTAATGAAAGTTACAGATGCAGGTGTAATAGCAAACTTGATGATGGGTGGAGATGGAAAAGCTAAGATTGAAAATCTATCCGAAATAGAATTAAGTGCTGTTTCTGAGGCAATGAATCAGATGATTGGTTCAGCTGCAACGTCTATGGCAACAATGCTATTAAGAGAAGTCAATATCTCTCCCCCAACTTCAGAAATTCTTGATAGTAACACTAAAGAATTAACATCAGCAATTACAGATGATGAAACTATCGTAGAGGTTGCGTTTAGGTTAACTATTGGAGATTTGGTAGATAGTACTATAATGCAAGTATTGCCAATAGAAACAGCTAAAAAAATCAGTGCCATAATGATGGGAGTCCAGTCAGGAGGAAGTTCAGATACCTCTGAAAAAGAAAAACCATCTGAACAACATAGCAATACTAATAGTTCTGATGCAAGCGGGCTAGCAGAACAAAATAATAAGCAAAACCAAGCTCAAGAGCCGCAATACATACAAGAAAAACCAATTGAAAGAAATCAGCCACCTGTAGAAGTTCAAAAAGCGTCTTTCCAACCATTACAAGAAGCACAAAACTATTCTGCACCTAAAAATATAGACCTTATAATGGATGTGCCACTTGAAATTTCGGTAGTACTGGGAAGAACAAAAAAGAATATTAGAGATATTTTGAATTTAGGAACAGGTTCTCTAATTGAACTGGATAAGCTAGCAGAGGAACCTGTAGAAATACTTGTAAATGGCAAGAAAGTAGCCTATGGAGAAGTTGTAGTGGTTGATGAAAACTTTGGAGTAAGAATAACAAGTATCGTGAGCAGTGAAGAAAGAGTTAGAAGTATAGGAAGATAAAAACAGTCGGGTTTTACTCGGCTGTTTTTTTATATATGAAATTAACATGAACAATAAATATTTTAGTATAAACTTTAAATATAAAATAACGATAATATAAATAACGATAAAGAAAAATCATGAACGTTTAAAGTAAGGAGTGTATAAATATGGATGTGAATGGAGTGGGTTCTAGCAAAGTTTTAAAGCTTTATAATAACAATAATAATAGTAATAAAAATGTAAAAGAAAAAGGTACCAAGGTTGCTACTAATGATTCCTTGCAAATATCAACCTTAGGCAAAAAATTAAGCACGTATTCACTTGACGATAATTTTGATTCACCAAAAGCAAAAATTGATGCCATTAAAAATGATATAAATAATGGGACGTATAACATAGACTCAAAATTAGTTGCTCAAAAAATATATGATCAAATGAAAGGAAAAGGAATATAGCAATGAAAAATAAGTTGAAGGAAGTAATGAAAAAAGAGATTCATGCACTGGAAGATTTATTAAAAGTGCTAGATGATCAATATAGTGCTTATGTTAATAAAGATTTGTTTCAACTAGAAAGTATAGTTAAAAAAATCCAAGATAGCAATGTTGCCGTTGCTACCATGGAAGTTGAGAGAAGAGGAATTGTTGGCGACAAGTCAATGAAACTTCTAATAAAAGATTTTAATGATGAAGAACTTAATAGTGATTTTGAGAAGATAAGTGGTGTATTAAAAAAAATACAATCTCAAAAGGATCAAAATGAATTGCTAATTAAACAAGGGCTTTTATTTACAAACAAAATGTTAAATATATATAGACCTAGTAAAATTGCAAAGACGTACAATAATTATGGAAAAATAAAAATATAAGCAAAGGAGGATTATTGATGGCTGGATTATTTTCAACATTAAACACAGCAAATACAGGACTGCAAGCACAACAAGTTGCATTAAATGTAACATCTCATAATGTTGCCAATGCAAATACTGCTGGTTATACAAGAGAAAGAGTTAATCTTGAGGCAAACGCTTCAACCACTAGTGTTTCAGGGAATGCCATTGGAACTGGTGTTTCAGTAACTGATATTTCTAGAATAAGAGATGTTTTAAAAGATTACCAGGTAAGAGCCGCAACAACTACTAATTCAACTTATAAAACTACAAATGATTATTTAACCCAGATTCAAAGCATAATGAATGAACCATCGAATAAAGGCCTTTCATCACTTATAGGTACTTTTTATTCTGATTGGTCTAGTTTAGCATCTAATTCAACTACAACTGGGTCAGGTGCTAGAACTACATTAGTGCAGGATACGAAGGCTCTTACTGACACTTTGAATAATACTTATACTCAACTTCAAAGTCTAAAAACAGCTACACAAACGGCTATACAAGCACAAGTAGCCGATGTAAATACCAAACTAAATGAAGTTGATAATATAAATAAGAAGGTTATAGATGTTAAAAGTTTAGGAGCTGAACCTAATGACCTTATGGATCAAAGAGATTTATTAGTGGATCAATTAAGTGAGAGCTTTAATGTGAGCACTTCAACTGGGAGCCTAGAGGGAATTTCACTATCAAGTCCAGCAACAGGAACAACTTCAACGGCTAATTTTATTATACCAACGGATGCAAACAGTGAAAATAGACTTGCTTATGCTGATATAAGTGGTATAACAGCACCTACAACTGTTGGTGGTAATGATGCATCCTGTACATTAACATATTATAAGAATGGAGACACAACTAATCCTGCAAATAAAGTTTCGTTCACTGTTACAGGCACTAAGGATGAAATAAATAAACTTGATGAAAGCAGGGTGTTAGTAACTAGCAAAGATGGTACTGCACTTGGAACTGATGGCTATACTAAAAGTATTGATGCATCTAGTCTTACCACATTAAATTCTACCGATGGTGTTTTTGCTGGATTAACCACTACACAACAAAGTATAGATAAATACACCAATGATTTGAATAGTGTGGCAAAGTCAATTGCACTTACTGTAAACACCGTAGAAAGTGGTGAAACTGATCCAACAAAAGATACAAACCCTTATTTTGTTAATTCAGATGCGGCCACATATACTAAAGATAGTGGTGGTAATTCTGTATTAGGGGTAGCGTACTCACTAAATATAAATGCAAATGAAGAAGGAATAACCGCAGGAAATTTGTCAATTAATGAAGCAATACTGGACGATCCTACCAAAGTGGTAACCACAAAAGATTCAACATCAGCGTCAGGAGACGGAACAAGAGCACTAGCAATATCACAACTAGGAAGCTTAAAACTAAATATTCAAGATATGCCTACAGATGCATCAAGAAGTTTTTTTGGGACTACACTTACAGCAAATTCTAATGGAATTCCAACATTGACTAGTAGCACAACTGGATTCACTGTAAGTGGATATTATACTAATAAGATTACAGCACTAGGAACAGATGCTAGCGAAGCAAGTTCACAACTTGCCACTCAAAGTTCAGTGCTTAATTCTCTTTCACAGGCACGAACATCTGAATCAGGAGTATCAACTGACGATGAAATGACTAATTTAATACAATATAATCATGCCTATGCAGCAAATGCTAAAGTGATGACTACAGTTAGTGACTTGCTAGATGTAGTAATTGCTTTAGTGAGATAATATAAATGAGATTGAGGTGATAAAATGAGAATAACAAGTCAAATGCTTTCAAATAATTTTTTATATGATTTAAATACTAATCTTAATAATATGGCAACTGATCAAAAGCAGATGGCAACAGGAACTAAAATAAGTCAGCCATCCGATGATCCTCTAGGCACATCTAAAGTAATGAATATTAATTCGGAAATTGATCAAAACAAGCAATACAGTACAAATATATCTGGGGCTACAAACTCTTTAGATGTAACTGATTCCACACTAGGACAAGTTAACAGTGTATTGCAAAGAGTAAATGAACTTTTAGTTTCTACTGGTGATGCGTCCTATGGGCCGGATGAGTTAAACAGTGTTAAAGATGAAATAAATCAAGAGGTAGGACAATTATCACAATTATTGAATACAAGTTATGCTGGAAAATATATATTTGCAGGAACTAGTTATGATACTAAGCCCACTGGAACAACAACAAATGCTGCTACAGGAAATACAAGTTTAAATTATGTTGGTAGCGATGGTGCCACAGCTATTCCTGCGGGGGCAACACCAACAGCAACAGAAAGTAATGAAATATCAAATATAAATTCAGGGTTATCAACAGAAATTTCTCAAGGAGTAACAGTAAAATACAATGTTACTGCAGGGGAAGTTATGGATTTTAATAATAGTGCTGGAATACCAACAAATCTTAGAGCAATACTAAGTAATATAACTGCTCATTTGAGTGATGCTGCTAGTACAACTAGTACCAGTGCTACAACCAGTAGATCTAATCTTGTAGGCTCGGATTTAACTGATATTCAAGATGCAATAAAAAATGTATCTGGTGTTACAACAAAGGTAGGGGCTTTGCAAAAAAGGATGACAAGTGCTTCCACTGAAAATGAATCTGAAAGTACAAGTTTAACCGCAGCTTTATCTTCAGTAGATGATATAGATTATGCAGAAGCTTCTATGAATTACTCTCAGGCTCAAACAGTATATCAAGCAGCATTACAAACCAGTGCAAAAATATTACAAAAATCTTTGATAGACTATCTATAATAGAGGTGTAAATAATGAAATTATATTCAAAGCATCATGGTATTATTGAGTATCAAGAAGAAGAAGTAATAACATTTCCAAAAGGATTGCCTGGTTTTGAAGATTTGAAAAAATTTATATTATTCACAGTTGAAGAAAATAATGTATTCAGTATGTTACATTCCATAGAAAATACAGAAATTGGTTTGATTGTAGTTTCACCATTTTATGTAATGGACGATTATGAATTTAATCTTGAAGATAAAGAAAAAGATCAGTTAAAGATTAAGCGTGAAGAAGAAGTTCTTATTTTGAGTACTGTATGTGTAAATAACAATGTAAAAAAAATAACAACAAATTTAAAAGCTCCGATTGTAATAAATATTAAAGAACATTTAGGGGAACAATTAATATTAGACAAAGAAAAATATCTTATAAAACAGCCTCTTTTAAAGGAGGAATAGGGATGCTTGTTATTACAAGAAAAAAAGATGAATCAGTTCTCATAGGTGATGATATAGAAATAATTGTGGTAAAAATTGATGATGGTTCTGTGAAATTAGCTATAAAAGCACCTAGGGAAGTAACAATACTCAGAAAAGAATTATATAAGGAAATAACTGAAGAAAACAAAAAATCAATATCAATTGATAGTTCAATATTGAAAAACTTAAAATAAGTTATAAGAGGTGTCTATAATATGGAGGTTAAAGGTTCAAGTCAAGGAAGACAGGCTTTAGTAAATACAAATGACATCAAAGGTAGTAGCACTGAAGCAACAACAAGTATTGAAAGTAAAGATATAGGTAATGTGAAAAATTCTGAACAGAATACTGTAAGTCTAGGGGATGCTAAAAAAGCAGTGGACAAGGTTAATAAGCTTTTAGAAGATAAAACAGTTCACGTGGAATACTCTGAAGATGCAAATTTTAAAAGTGTTATGATAATGAAGGTTGTAGATAATAAAACAAATGAGGTTCTTAGAGAAATACCTTCAAAGCAGATTATGGATTTAATTGAACGGTTTGCTGAGATGACTGGGGTAGTAATAAATAAGAAAGTGTAATAAATTTAACAGGGGGGAGGTCTTATGGAATATAGACG
>Ga0255362_1000161_pt1 | contig 17285 bp, 15 predicted proteins | sample GFST75r2metaG_FD_186000 | JGI IMG/M metagenome (GOLD analysis project Ga0255362, IMG submission 186000)
GGATTATACCAACATGTATCTATGCCAAAATTTATTCCACCTTGTATATCAGATGTTAAGCTATCCCCTACAATCAATACTTTACTTTTGTCAGTATGATTTATATTGTTTAAGGCATATTCAAATATTTTGGGATCAGGCTTTGATACCTTAACCTCATCAGATACCACTATATCTTCAAAATATTTTGATATAGTAGATTTTCTTAGTCTTTTATTTTGTACTTCTTTAAGTCCATTGCTAACTATAGCTAGTCTATAATTTTCGTGTAAACCTTTTATAAGTTCCAGACTATCCTCAAATAAAAAAGAAGCGTTTGATAAATGTTTCATATAAGCTTTAGCAAATTTATTTTCATCAAAGCTTACATTTAAACTATTTGATAATCTTCTAAACCTTTCCACCTTTAGTTTCGCCTGAGTAATATGTCCCTCCTCAAAATCTTTCCATATAGCTGTATTTATGGTTTGATATATATTTAAGTGATAATTTTGATCATATTCTATATTAAATTCCAGCATAGTATTCTTAAAGGCTTGTCTTTCAGATTTTTTAAAGTCAAATAAAGTATCATCTGCATCAAATAATATTATTTCGTATTTCATATTTACCCCCAATTATAAGAGAAGATTTATATATATCTATGAACTCCTTCCTTTGCTTTACAACTCTTTATAAATATAATAATATATTTATAACAGTTTGAACATGACACATGTCATGTTAGGGAGGGACTATGAAAAAAATTTTGGATAAACACCTTTTAAGTAACTATATTGATAAGTATAATATAGAAAATATATTTGATAAAGACTTAATTAAGGTTATGGAACTTCATTTTTATGAAAAAGATGAGCGTATTTTCAAAGCTGATACTAACCTAAAATATTATTATTTGCTTGTGGATGGGAAAATTAAAATTTCATATCCCTTTGAAAATGGTAAATCAATGCTATTAAAGTTTTATAAAGCATTCAATACTATAGGAGATTTGGAACTTTTAAAAAAGCAACCTATAACCTGTGATATTGAAGCAGCGGAAGATACCTATTTAATAGCCATCTCTTCAGATATACTTAGAAAATCATATTTGGATGATTCTAAGTTTTTACGACACTTAGTAGAGTCCTTAAGCGAAAAACTTTATGCAACTATTAATAATAGTTCCTACAATTTTGTATATCCTCTTATAAATAGATTGTCCAGCTATTTAATTGAGCATTTAATAGATAAAAACTGTATAGTTTTAAATTCATCATTCCTAGAGATTGCTCAATTTTTAGGAACAACCTATAGGCATTTAAACAGAACTCTAAAAGAACTTGAAGAAAAATCAATTATAAAATGCAAGAATAAAACAGTATATATATTAGATGAAAATAGGCTTCGGGAATTAGCTATAAATTCGTATATAAAATCTCTATAGCTTAGAAGACATCAAAGCCTAGGTTATACCTGCTATGGAGAAACAGGACCTTAATAATGTGAATATCAGTGAAATATCAAGAAAATGAATTGCTTTTCATGTAAAATTTTAACAAAACTTTGTATTGTAAAAATATACAATAGAGGTAATAATATTTAAATATAAGATAAATGTGATATAATAATATAAAATATTACATAAAAAGTTCACAACGAAATTATAAAATTATTATTCAGATAGAATATTATAATAAGCAAAACAAAGGTGGTAAAAATTTTGCATTATCAGGTAGATTATGGGAGGTATTAGATGTTGATGAAAAGTCAAAAGTCATATTTGTTAAAGAAGTTCATGGAGTTTCAAAGATAAATAAATTTGTTGTATTTCCATGGCTTGGAACAAATGAAATGATTACATTGACGCTAATTCTTAATCAGTATGGTATAGAAAACCGTATTTTACTAAATGTTAATTTACCCATATGCATTGAACTATCATTTAGTGAAGGTATAGAAAAACTTAAAAAGATTTTTAACCAAATCAAAATCCAACATTTTGATAAATATTCTTTTAAGGTAGAAGAAGATATGCAAGTGCCAAACAAATACAATTGCTTTGTACCATTAGAATTATTGAAAAAACAATTTTTGGAAGATTATATTGATATTCATGGAATGCAGAAAGATTTAATCTATAATTAACCATTGTTCACCTAGTAAGTATACAATGGCAAAAGTGAATAACTAAAATATAACAATATATTGTTGTGAATTAATTATGAATTGGGGTTAAAATTTGATTATTGATGGAATATTTAATGCCTTTATTAATGGAATACTATTTGTAATTGTGGTTTTAATTGTGAAAGCAATTGGATATAATCGCAAAAAAAATTATATACCTCCATATTGGATAAGTGTTGACAAACGTGGAATTAAGTTCGTTTTACTAGGAATTGTTATAGCACTATTTTACAAATTATTACTAGGATTAATATGCATTATAACTGGATCAATGATATTTACCATAGATAAATCAGGTATAGTAGCAACTATAATGTTTACTTTATTAAGTAGTTTGGGGTTTCTTGGAGTAGCGTTGTTTGAGGAAGGAATATTCAGAGGATATATTATGCAGGTAGTGCTTAAAAAGCTTCCTAAATTGCTTCCTATAATTGTACAAGCAGTGGTGTTCGGGTCAATTCATTATTATCACTATGTTGTACTATCACATACGGTGCTAAGGATTATAGATGCTATGCTTATTGGATTAATATTTGGAATTATAGTTATAAAGACAAAATCACTTATGTTTGTTATTGGAGCACATTTATTTTACAATACCATTGAACAAATATTGTTTGTAGATAATTCATATAAATTTACCAGATTTATGTTTTTTCAAAATTCTAATTCGCTATCAGGTTTGTTTTCCATTGAATTTGTAGAACTAATTATGTTATCTATTATTGCCATTACAATAATATTTTTATTCCGAAATGATCTTTTTAGAAAAAGTATGTCTAAGGGCTAGTGTTCAAGAAATAGTAATAATCAAAAGATGTTAGCTAAAAAATTTAAGTAGTTTTGCGGGAATATTAACTTTTTATGAGACATTAAAAAAAGAAAGGAAGTGAATTTTAGTGGGTGTTAAGTGCTTATAATATACTCTCACTAAATATAATTTATGGATAGCAATTATATTAAAAATTTCACATATTCATTAGGTGCTGATGTATGTGGCATCGGAAGTATAGAAAGATTTAAAGATGCACCAAAAGGATTTCATCCATTAGATATTTATTCCGAAGCAAAATCAGTTATATCCATTGGGAAACATTTTCCAGCAAGCTTGTTTGATGCAAATACTAAAGTTCCTTATACATTTGTAAAAAATAAAACATTTCAACTATTAGATGATATTTCTCTTAAGCTTACTTTGAATATTGAAACACAAGGCTATAAGGCAATCCCTATTCCATCAGATGAACCCTATGAATATTGGGATTCTGAAAATAAACATGGAAGAGGTATATTATCACTAAAACATGCAGCTCAAGCATGTGGCATAGGTTGTATTGGTAAAAATACCTTATTAATAAATGAAAAATACGGTAATAGGCTTTATTTTGGAGCAGTAATTACAAATATAGAATTAACTTCAGATGATTTAGCACGCAACTTATGTAATGAAAGCTGCAATATTTGTTTAAAATCATGCCCTCAATCTGCGTTAGATGGAACTACAATAAATCAGAAAAAATGCAGACAAGTATCTATTACCTCAACACCTGGTGGTGGGCCGTTATATTCATGTTATACTTGTAGAAAATTATGTCCATTTTCAAAATTATAATTGATATTAAAAGCAATTCCACTCACAATATAGGTGACACTGATTAGTCATATAATGGACTGTTAATAAAGCATAAATGATATATAAAGCAGTTGACAAACTAAATTCAATTGTATACAATTGAATTACAGACTATTAAAATGTTGTTTAGAGAGGAGTAGTTAATTATGGAGATTAAAGCAGTTAAATTGTATGAAGGTGGATTTATGACGCAGGATTTTGCTTTTGGTGGCAGTGAGGATAAAACTAACCTAGATTCAAATAAGACTTACCCATCCAGCCTTCAGAATTATCTTATTGATACAGGGAAAGAAGTTATTTTGGTAGATACAGGGCTTCCATTAGAGACTCCAGATAGTGAACCTAAAGAGGGGCAAAAGATTTATCCTGGACATAGGGTTGAAGATTATTTATCTGCCTTAAATTCACTTGGATATAAGAAAGAGCAGGTAACTAAAATATTATTAACTCACAAACATCCAGATCATTCAGGGGAATTAAGAAGTTTTCCAAATGCTAAAATTTATCTTTCTTCAGCAGAAGCAGATGCATTAAATCTAAATGGAGAAAATATTGTAAGAGTCGAGTTTAAAGATGGTGCTTATCATAACTTTGACAGTAGTGAGAAAATTACAGATGGAATATACTTAATTTCAGCTCCAGGACACACTAAGGGAAATAGTATTGTTATAGTTGAAAAAGATGGTATATTTTATATGATTCATGGAGATGTAACTTATACAGATGCTGCACTTTTAGAAGAAAAATTATCTGTTGTATTTGAAGATAAAGATGCTGCAAAAATTACTCTTGAAAATGTCAGAGAATTCATAAAAAACAACCCAACTGTTTATATTTCTACTCATACTCCAGAAGGAATTGTAAATTTAGAAGCGACTAAGATTATGAGACTATAAAAAGGATTGTTTTAGAGTTTTATTGGTTATGAAATGAATCTAATAGAAGAAGGCAAAAGGAATATAATGCTGTATTATTCAGTTAATGAATTTTACAGTGTTTTGTGGCGCAATTAAATAAGAGAAAGTGTTAATATGAATGGCATGAAAAGTAATATAGGATAGTTTGTATAATAATTGTTAATTTATGAATTTTATATTATAATATTCATTTAATATAAATATATGTACATATTCAAGGGGGAGTATCAATGCTAAAGGTAAAAAAATCAAAAATACTTATTATTACAATAGCTACTATAGTAACAGGATCATTATTTGCAGGTTGCGGGAGTAGTAGCGCATCTAAAACGGTAAATCAAAGTATAACGTATAATTTAGGAGCGAATCCAAAAACTATTGATCCAGGATTAAATAATTCAGGAGAAGGTGGAACTGTAATTGCAAATGCTTTTGAAGGTCTTACAGATGTAGATGCAAATAACATACCTCATGCGGGAGTTGCAAAAAGTTGGACTATATCACCTGATGGGAAACATTATGTATTCCATTTAAGAAAAAATGCTAAATGGTCAGATGGTAAACCCGTAATTGCACAAGATTTCGAATATGCGTGGAAGAGAGAATTAGCACCAAAAACTGCATCGAACTATGCATATCAACTTTACTATCTAAAGAATGGTCAAGGATATAATGAAAGCTTATTACCTGCTAATCAAAAAACTCCTGGGGTATTATCATCTACGGCAGAGCAAGTTGGGGTAAAAGCAACTGATAATTATACGCTTGATGTAAAACTTGAAAATCCAACACCATACTTCTTATCACTAATGGTTTTTCAAACATATATGCCATTAAGAAAAGATATAATAGATGCACATCCAAACGATTGGGCAGTAAATCCATCAACTTATGTGTCTAATGGAGCGTTTAAAATGATAGGGTGGAAACAAAAGGATAAATTGGAATTTGTAAAAAATCCATATTATTGGAATAAATCCTCCGTTAAACTCGATAAATTAACTTATACTGTTTTAGATAACGAAAACAGCTATATGTCAGCATATGAAGCAGGACAAGTTGATATGATTGATGCACCTCCAATAGAGCAAATTCCTTCTCTTTTAAAACAAGGAAAAGCTAAATCATATGCTAACATTGGTACTTACTACTACAGCTTTAATTTGGATGCAAAAGCTAACATTGATCCCGCTGTAGCGAAGGCAATGGATAATGTTAATGTAAGGCAAGCAATTTCATTAGCAATTAATAGAGCAGCCATAGTTAAGGATGTAACAAAAGCTGGACAAAAGCCATCAACTAGTTTTGTACCTAGTGGTATTATTCAATCAGATGGGAAAGATTTCAAAAACAAGAATTATTATAAATCTACAGCTGATGTAGCAAAAGCTAAAATATTACTATCTGATGCAGGATATAGTAATGGTAAAAACTTCCCAACTATTGAATTAATATATAACAATGGTGAAGCACATCAAAGTATTGCAGAGTCTATTCAATCTATGCTTAAAACAAACTTGAATATTAACATCACACTGAGAAGTGTTGAGAACAAAGTTAAGGTTGACGAAACAAGTAAGCATATATACACAGGAATGGCTAGAAATGGTTGGAATGCAGACTATATTGATCCAATGACATTCTTGGATATGTGGGTAACTAATGCGGGAAATAATACAGCTGGTTACAGTAATAAATCATATGATAAACTTATATTTCAAGCTAATTCAGAAACAAATACTACTATTAGAAATAAAAAAATGCATGAAGCGGAAGACATCTTAATGCGAGATATGCCAATTATACCATTGTACGAATATAATGTTGTTTCATGCATGAAGGATTATGTTAAAGGAGTATATAGAACACCTATGGACACAGTATATTTTACAAGTTCATATATAAAAAAATAAGTTATACTGATTTATATGAATAATCAATTCACTTGCTAGTATGAAAGGAAAAACATCAATATTAAAAGTAAATCCATTAAGAAAGAATGAGAAAATGTTGCAAACTTATCAAATATGCATTAATATGTAGTTGTAAAATTTAATAGTTCAGATGAAGATAGTGGGAGAGTTATGGCTATGGCCATTCACCGAAGAAGTAAATCTTTCAGGTACCTATTTAGGCATCATCAAATAAATAACAAGTCAGTATTTCAGAATCTTTGACAGGTTATTTCTTTTCAGATGCCTTATTTAGAGATGACCGCTATTTGATGAACCCTTGGAGAGACTCTTAAATGAGCACCGAAGGAGAAAGCTGTAAAGGCGAAACTCTCAGGTAAAAGGACAAGGGACAGGTACATATCTTACATAAGTAATGCATAAGTAATACATTATTAATTACTTCATTTAGATCTTATCTAATCCTATTTGTTTCTCCAATGACAAAATACTTATATGTGGAAAGACATTTTTTAGTATATGTCTTTTTTACTAAGACGGAGGAATATATATGTCAGAAAATGAAAATTTATCAAGAGGACTAAAAAATCGTCATGTTCAATTACTTGCAATTGGAGGCGCAATTGGTACTGGATTATTTCTTGGTTCAGGCAGGTCAATTCACTTGGCAGGTCCATCTATTTTATTCGCGTATATGATAACAGGGGCAATTTGTTTTCTTATTATGCGTGCTTTAGGTGAATTATTGCTTTCAAATTCAAAATACCATTCATTTGTAGACTTTGTAGAAGATTACCTAGGAAACGGAGCAGCATTTATTACTGGCTGGACCTACTGGTTCTGCTGGATTTCACTTGCTATGGCGGACTTAACTGCCACTGGACTTTATATGCAATACTGGTTTCCACATATAGCTCAATGGGTTCCAAGCCTTATAGCTCTTGTGATTTTACTCATTATGAACCTTACCACAGTAAAGTTATTTGGTGAAATGGAATTCTGGTTTGCTTTAATTAAGATTGTTGCAATTTTAGCACTAATTATAATTTGCACAGTTATGATTATTAAAGGATTTTCTACAAACGTTGGTGTATCCAGCTTTACAAATCTTTGGGATCATGGTGGCTGGTTTCCAAATGGGGTAAGTGGTTTTATTCTCTCTTTCCAAATGGTTGTATTTGCATTCACTGGAATTGAATTAGTTGGTTTAGTAGCTGGTGAAACTGAAAATCCAGAACACGTTATTCCAAAAGCTATTAATAATATTCCAATTAGAATTATTATTTTTTATATTGGGGCACTTCTCGTTATTATGAGTATATACCCATGGAATTCAATCAATCCAGATAAAAGCCCATTTGTACAGGTATTTTCTGCAGTTGGAATCCCAGCAGCAGCAAGTATTATAAATTTTGTTGTATTAACATCAGCTGCATCTGCTTGTAATAGCGGTATTTTCAGTACAAGTCGTATGGTTTATTCTCTTGCTAAAGAAAATAATGCACCTGAGTCAATGAAAAAATTAACTTCTCGTAAAGTACCTTCTAATGCACTAATGTTCTCAGCAACTGTGATTTTGATTTCAGTTATTCTGAACTATATTATGCCAGGAGGGGTATTTGTACTCATTACAAGTATATCAACATTCTGTTTTATATTTATATGGGCAATTATAGTTGTATGCCACATAAGATATCGCAAAACCATGCCTGTACTTGCGTCTAAGAGCAAATTCAAAATGCCATTTTACCCAATAGCTAACTATATAATTCTGGCATTTATTGCTTTTATTTTAGTTGTATTGGCACTTAATAAGGAAACCCGTATAGCACTATTTGTAACACCTTTATGGTTTATAATGCTTTGGGTTATTTACAATATACTTAAGTCAAAAACGAAAAATCAGGAAGATATCAATAAAAATGGGGCTACTGAACTTAGAAATTAATCTTTAGATCTAATATTTCCATTTTTTATAATAAAACAGCCAATTATGATGGTTTAATTTCATCATAATTGGGGTAGAGGTAGTATCTGTGCCATGTACTGAAAAGTAGGTTATTAATGTTAATAATCTACTTTGTTCCTGTTAACTCGGATGTTGGTACAAGTCCAAATAATAGTATTATTTTGGGTATATGTAGTAATGGAACAGAAATGGCAATGGGAATTACATAAGTAAAAAACCTACAACTGCTAAAATAAAAAATAAGCCGTTTATATATTCTTTTTTATAAAACTTTGGTATTGATAAGATAGAGTTACAATACAATACCGCAAAGATCAAACATGTTAAATTATTTCAAACTCTTATTTATGCCATCTTCATAACAAAAATATACTAACAAAAGTTAAGAATATAAAGAGATATACCAAAACCTACAATAACAAAATGACATTAAACAAAGTAATGATTATTTATGTTTTTTTAATTCATTTGCTATTATGTTTATTAAAAATGATAATAACACAAAGACTAATAAAAATATAATTAATTTCATTTCTATTCTCCTCTTCTCATCAATTTTCTTAATGAACACACATTAATATCATTGTTATAGATTCTTCTTTGAATAAATTCCAATAGACAAGCTCATGGAAATAAGGCCGATTACTAACGCAAGAACATATGGAAACAAGTTTTGGATTATTGGCGAAAATGGGATTGAAATCTTGAATCTAATATTATTTGAGATTAACCATTTTACTATATTAGGAACCACAAAGAAAAATAGCATAATAATACAAAGTGATATATACTTCATTTTTTCATAACCAAACCTGTATTCAATTGGCATGCTAATTCCAAAAAAAACAATTAAAAATAAAAGCGATATTCCCAAGGTAAAAACATCCAGCTTGTCTATACCTATTGGAACTACAAATGTCATAATTGTGTATATAATGTAGTTACAGAAAAAAATAATCAAAATAAATATATACCTTGCTTTAACTAATGAATTTCTTGTATAAGGTGTTGTGCAAAGTAATGTAGAACCTCTGTATTTATCCTCTGCCATTGATACTGTACCTATCAGCATAAATTCTATAAGAAGTGCTATAGGAAAGAAGTTCAAAAAACCTCCACTACTAAAATTTATTGCAGTTGTCATATAAATTGGTCCTACAACTGCAAAAACGAGTAAAATCAATAAATAATTTTTGCCTAATATAAAATCTTTTTTTACAAGGCTAAATAACATCTTTAATACCTCCTTAAATTCCTCATACTGCCCTAAATAATCATTTGCATTATTTAGCCCCTATGTATGCTAGCATAATATTTTCAATAGTTGGCCTTTCTATGAGAACACCATTCATCTGCTCACGTACAGAAGTTTTTTGTTTTGTAATACCCTCAAATCCATATTCAGTTTCATTTAATGATAGGAACAATTTTCTTGTATGGTCATTGAGCACATTTTTATCACCCTTAACTAAACCATGTGTATCTAATAATATGTCCTTTTCTTCACTTAGCATGATTTTACCTTTATCAATTAAAATCAGTACATCAGCCACTTTATCTAAATCTGATGTAATATGCGTAGAAAAGAACACACTTTTGCCATATTCTTTAATAAAATCCAATATTATGTCCATAAGTTCACTTCTCACTAATGGATCAAGTCCACTTGTAGGTTCGTCCATAATTAACAAATCAGCATGATGTGAAAGTGCTAAAGCAATGCCATATTTCATTCGCATACCTTTAGACAAAGTAGAAATTTTTTGATTAAGTTTCAACTTGAAAGACTCAATATAACTTTTGAAAACTGATTCATCCCACTTTGAATAGGCAGTAGCAATAATGCTTTTCATTTCACTCATTGTCATGTTTTCATAGAAATAGCCTTCATCCAATACGACGCCTATACGATTTTTAAGTTCTCGTTCATTTTTATCTATTTCTTTACCAAATAATTTAATACTTCCAGAATCTTTTATTACAAGGCCAAGGATTGATTTAATAATTGTGGTCTTTCCAGCACCATTTATACCAATAAATCCAGTAATACAACCCTCTTGTAATGAAAAGTTAACATTATCTATTCTAAAAGTACCAAAATCTTTTTTTAGTGCATTTACTTCTAAAATATTATTCATTTTCTATCCTCCTCAACAAAAATTAAATCCATCATAGCATACAGTTCACTTTTGGTAATTCCAAGAGAAAAAGCAGTTTTCCATGCCTCTGTAAGTTTTATTTCTACCATTTGTCTCTTTGATTCCTGTAGAAGCTCAAGGTTTTCTGGTGCTACAAATGAACCTTTCCCTGCTTTAGTTATAATAAATCCTTCTGATTGCAGTTCATCATATACCCTTTTAGTAGTAAGAACACTAACATGAATGTCATTAGCTAGTGCACGAATTGATGGAAGAATCTCTCCCTGTTTTAATTCATTTCGAAGTATTGCATCTTTGATTTGTTCCTTTATTTGCTGGTATAGGGGCGTATCAGATACATTTGCAATAATAATTTTCATTGGAACTCTCCTCTGTGTCCATTACTGTTAATGTTTGGAATATACACTATGTACACAATACACATTATATGGCAATATTGCACAATTGTCAATACATATAATCTACTCATAAAACCAATATTTTTCAACTTTCATAATGTGATCAATTATTGGACTATTATCCCATTTTAATTCATTACTTATTATTTTCAGAATAAAATTTTACAGATTCTCCAATAAATTTAGTTGAGCCATTACCATATTTTTTATCTACAACACATTATAATATTTCGTCATATCAAATTCTTCAAACTCTATTTTTATATTACACTATGACATTATGTTAGAGTCAATATTTTTTAAAACTATTATTGGTGTTTGAATAGAATTAGAAGATGGAAGTAGAAAGAAAATGCGAATAGAAAGAATACATATTGTAGGATATCTTGTTACGTTAAATATAGATGATGATTGGATTGAACAAATAAGAGAAACTATACCAGAACTTCTGTATGAAAAGCAGAAAAAATTTGTAGAATAATTTAAACAAAATATTGATGAAGGTGCTATACTAGTGATTGTTAATAAACTAATTAATGAAGAAATAAAAAAATGTTGAAATAAGATGGAGTGCTGATAAAAAATGAAAAAAAGCAAAAAAGTTACAAAAAGAGGGCTGATTTTATCAATAGTAACCTATGCAATATTTATATTAGTATATTGGACTTCATTTTATGAATTGTATACTTTATGTAAATTGGGCAGAGTCCACAATAATATAGCTGTATTAATGGGATGTTTGGTATTTTTTGTGGCTTGGTTTATAATTTTAATAGTTAGAATTGTGAAAAAGCCAGCAGTTGAAGAAGAGGCGAGCGTGGATGTAAAAAAGTCCTATTCTCGCCCGAAAACTATATGGGCTTGTTCAGTTATAATAATTATAGTTCTTATAACAGGTTTTTATGGATTAAAAATATATAATAGTTCCATAAATTTTAATGGAAAACTATCATGGGTCTTACATGACTTAAAAAATAAAAGAAGTGTAGAATTTGAACATAATAATATATATCAAAACGGCATAGATGGGATATTTACAGATATTAATAAAAATAATCAAATGCCTAAAAAATTATATGTTTCAAGTAACTTTAGTCTTACTTTTGATTCTTATGGAAAGATTACTTCATTTGATACATATCTTTACGCAAAAAATACTAAAGGCAAATTGGAAAGCTATTTAATTAGTTATGACAGTAATAAGTCAAAAAACATTACTTTATATCTGAATGGTTATGTAAATGCTAATTATAGTGATGATAAGCTTTTAGAACCATTAATTAAGACAATGAAAGTAATCCCACTTAAAAAAACTGTAAGCAGTTGGAATGAAAAACAGTATGGTATTCTTTATTCTGGAAAACGAAGTTTTGGATATAATTCAGCGGGTATTGTTAATATTAATTCAAAAGGAATTATAAATCCAATTGTTAATACCTCTTCTGAAATAATAGGATACACTGTATCTGTATATGTGCCAGGTGAAGAGAGTAAATATACTCCTGTTAGATATAACTTAACAGATGGTTCAAATAATATTAAAGCAGCAGAACCTTCAAAAGTAAATAAACCTATTTTTGATCAATCCTATAATGCTTCTGATGAATTTTATTTATCAAAGCAGGTTGGGTATCGTTTAGAAGTAACGGCAGCTGCAGCGGGCAGTAGATCTTATTCATTAAATGTTACGAAAAATGGTGGAAGAACATGGAATACTTTAAATGCAGATCCATTCGCTAGTAAGCTTGGAACTGCAGCGGGAATAACTTTTATAAATGATAAGCTTGGATTTTTATGTTTATCTAATAATGGAGGAGCAAAGGGACAATTATATCGTACAGAAGACGGAGGCATATCTTATAAAGTGGTGAATTTTCCAGACATACAAGTAGCATTAAAAGGTGCAGGAACGTATAATCCTTTTGATTTACCTGGGATGCCTACCGAGAAAGATGGAAGCTTTAATGTTTTAGTTACACAAGGATCTGATGGAGATTATAATGGTAGCTCTAAAGCTTTGTACCAATCAAAAGATCAAGGAACAACATGGGTGTATATAAAAGAAGTTGCTAAAAATTAAATATAGGCTAGAAATATAATCAGTTATAAGTATTAGCAATATTTTGAGTCATTTCAAGGATAATTATAGCCATAGATTTAGGAGATACATTAAAACCGTCCTTGAGCCATTGTTGCACTACACCAATGAATCCTGATATGATAAAAGGTCTGAGAAAATGAATTTTTATCTTTGGAACTGATTCATCAAAAGGAGGTTTTGTCTGAATTATAGCATTCTTAAACTTTTCGATAAAAGAAGAGTCAATATCATTAACAAGCAATATGTTACACATTCCAGCATTATTTTGTACATACTCAAAGATATAAGTATAAAAAGATAGCAAATTTGTATAGTTATTCTTTTCATTGTTAAGCTTTCCAAAAGCTTCAATAAAGTCCTCAATCATCTCTGTTTCTATTTGTTCTACCATGTCAAATATATCTTTATAATATAGGTAAAAAGTTGATCTGTTTACATCAGCTAAATCAGTAAGTTCCGTTACGGTGATAGCATTAATTTTCTTTTTAGACATAAGTTCTGTTAAACATCGTAGCAAGGTACTTTTAGTTTTACGTATACGTCTGTCAATTTTCTGCTCTTGCATAATAAAAACCTCCAAAGTGATAATTTTTTATATATAATCAACACATGTTGATTATATGTCGATTAAACATCAAATTACAATATATTAATGTTTGAAGTTAAACAACACATATTTTATAATACACATATGTTGATTATAATACAAGCGTCTAATCTTCAGGAGTATAAAAAATTATTTGTAATAAGGAGGTAGAAATATGGAGCCCAAAAAAGCTAAAGATAATAAAAAGTTGATAGTAGCTGTTTTCTCTATAGTAATTATTGCTGTAATGTTTTTACCAATGCTGTATTCTTCCATTTATCTCGGCAGTATATGGGATGTTTATAATAAACTTGATAGCGTCCCTGTAGCTTTTGTAAACTTAGATAAGTCAGTTACAAAGGATGGAAAAGAATATGCAATAGGCAAAGATGTAGCAAACAATCTTAAAGATAATAAGAAAGTTGGATGGAAGTTTGTAAGTCAGGAAGAAGCAATGGATGGTGTAAAAGGAACAAAATACTATGCAGTAATAGAAATACCTAAGGATTTCTCAGAAAAGATAGCAAATGTTAAAGACGGTAAATTTAAAAATCCAGAGATAATCTATATTGGAAATCAGGGAAGGAACTTTGTCTTTTCTCAGGTTTCTTCAAAGGTAGCAGATGGAATTAAAACCGAGATTAGTTCCAGTATACAAAAGGAAATATCAAAATCTTTGGTAGACAGCTTATTTAATGTTAAGGTTTCTATTAAGGATGCTGGTGATGGGGCTGGAAAACTTCAGTCTGGTACGCAAAAGCTTTTAAATGGTAGCAATGATCTGGCAAGTGGGACACAAAGCGCAGCTAATGGATCAAATCAGCTTGAAAACGGGTTGAACGTGGCAGCTGATTCTACAGCAAAATTGCAAGATGGAACGCAAAAGCTTCTAAGCGGAAGTAATAATCTATCAAATGGACTTAATACTGCAGCAGGAGGTTCTAAACAACTTCTAGCCGGTTTAAAAAATATTGATAGTGGTCAAAGTCAAGTAGTGGACCGTTCTTCGTCATTAGTTGATGGATTAAAGTCTCTAAAGGACAATTTAGACAGACCTAATGATCAGGTTTCTGTATTAGTAAAACGAGCTTCTGATCTTAATACTAACACAGGTACAATTGCACAGGGTGCGGGGAAGCTGGATACATCTGTTAGTACACTAACAAATAATATAAATGGAGTAGATTCTGTATTACATGACGAATTGGCAGCTATTGATAGCTCTAACTTAAGTAAAGATGATAAAGCTAAGCTTGAGGCTTCCATTACAACATTGGATCAGCTAAGCGGGACAAAAACAAGTGATAATAGTGAAACGCCCTTAGCTAAAACTGCAAATTCCATTCATGAACTTGCAGGTAACCTGCAGCAGCTTAACGCAGGTACTCAGAACATCTCAGGTGGAGTTAGTGCTTTAGCAACTGGGTTAGCTAATACGCAGGGCAAAGCGGCTACTGGATTAGATCTATTAATTGGTGGAGCTGTGGGCATTCATAGCGGAAGCAGTAGTATACTTACTGGGCTTAATACTGTTACTGATAAGACTGGGGACCTGGCTAATGGATTAGATAAGTTAAGCAGTGGCTCAACATCGTTGAAGGATGGTTTGAATACAGTTAATGATGGTAGTGCTAGTTTAGTAAAAGGATTATATATGGCAGATGAAAAGACTGGTGAGCTGTCAAATGGATTAAATAAGTTAAGTAGTGGATCAAATTCTTTAAAGGATGGTTTGAATGATGCTAATTCAGGAGTAATTAATCTTAAAGATGGATTAAATAATGGCTATGATAAGATGAGTAGTAATCTGAAATTTAATTCTGAGAATATGTCTCAGTTTATTTCAAAACCTGTGACCTTAAAAGATAATTCTATAAATAATGTTCAGTATTATGGAGAAGGGTTAGCACCATATTTTATGTCAATGTCACTATGGATAGGTGCAATGGTTTTGAGTATGGTATTAACAATTGCTAAATCTCGAAATGTATTTAAGAGTAAGTTTATGAATAGCTTTATTGGAAAATTTTTAATAGGATCCGGTATGTCAGTATTTCAAGCGGTAATTTTAAGCTTTACAGTAATAAAGGTATTGGGGCTTAATCCTGTAAGCGTGGCTCTTTTCTATTTAACCAACGTATTAATTGCAATAACATTCTTCAGTGTTTTCTACGGAGTATCACATGTTATTGGAATGCTGGCATCAGCAGTTTTGTTCATAGTTTTATTGCTTCAACTGTCTTCTTCAGGTGGAACTTTCCCAATAGAAACAGCTCCTGTATTTTACAGAGTTATTAACAAAATCGTTCCTATGACTTATTCTGTAAGTACGCTTAGAATGACTATATCAGGTATAAACCAATCGGTTCTTAAGCATAATATATTAGTAATGTTAATTTTTATTGCAATATTTATAATTGGTGGAGTTCTCATTAAAGCAGTAATTAGCACAGGAAAAAAGCAAAATATCATCACTGATAATTCAGAAGTTGCATAATAAATGTATATTTTATGTATATTTTAACATGATAATAGCATAGTATAGTTGAACTTTCAACTATACTATGCTATTATTTAGATGTAATTTAGTTGAAAGTTCAACTATTGCTACTAGGGGGATAAATATGAAAAATCTAGATAGTTATATTCTAAGAGAAATAGGAATGTTATCACGATGCATTCATTCTTTAAGTGATTTAAAATTTAAAAAAATAGACTTACAAAAAGGCCAATTTGTATTTTTAACCAGAATATGTGAAAATAATGGAATTAATCAAATCGATTTATCAAATCTTTTAAAGGTAGATAAATCTACTACAACGAAAGCCATACAAAAACTTATTGAGGCAGGATATATAGATAAAAAAAAAGATGATATTGATAAAAGAATGTGGAGGCTTTATCCAAAAGAAAAAGCGCTAAACGCATATGAACTTATCATTGAAGAAGAAAATAAAAATATTCAAATTTGCTTTAATAATTTTAGCCAGCAGGAGAAAAATTCAGTTTATGAATTAGTGAAAAAAATGGGAGGAAATATTGAGGGTAATTGGAAAGAAATAAGGTAAAACCTTTTAGGAGCGATTATTATTATGATGAGAAAAGCAGTTATGGAAGATATAAAAAATATTATGGAAATTATAAGGGAAACTATTATGGAAATGCAGGCTTATAATAATAACCAATGGGATGTAAACTACCCTCAGGCAAGTGATTTTGCCGATGATATCCAAAGAGAAAATCTATTTGTGTTAGAACTAAAAGATAAGTTGGTTGGTTTTATATGTATTAATAAAGTTGAGCCAGATGAATACAATGCTTTAAATTGGTCATTAAATCATGATGCAATGGTTGTACATAGAATGGCAGTTAAACCATCATACAGAAGAAATGGAATTGGTACTGCGTTAATGAAATTTGTAGATGAATTAGCTTTAGAA
>Ga0255362_1000164_pt1 | contig 17199 bp, 15 predicted proteins | sample GFST75r2metaG_FD_186000 | JGI IMG/M metagenome (GOLD analysis project Ga0255362, IMG submission 186000)
GCAGGTTCAATAGAAGAAGTTAGAGAAAAAGCTAAATCTATGGCATAAAGGAGTGATTTTGCATGGCGTCTAAAATGAAGCTTAGCATAGTAACTCCCCAAAAGAAATTCTATGTTGGCGATGTAACTGAGATTAATACACAGACGGGAAATGGTGGTATAGGAATACTTCCAGAGCATATTCCCTTTGTTGGAATGCTAAAACCATCAGAAACAAGATTTAAGCTGGCGGATGGAACTGAAAAAATAGCATTTACGTCAACTGGACTTATAAAGGTCACAAAGACAGAAGTTGAAATGTTAGTTGATGCTTCAGAATGGCCTGAGGAAATTGATGTAAGAAGAGCTAAAGAAGCCAAAGAAAGAGCAGAAGAAAGATTAGCTAAAGATAAAGAAACCGGTAAAACGGATACAGATAGAGCTGAAATTGCACTGCAAAGGGCAATGGCAAGACTTAAAACAAAAAATATCTAGAAAATATGTCTAAGAATAATATTCTTGGACATATTTTTTTTTTGAAAAGAATACTATAACTCGGATTACTAGGCAAAATAAAAAGCAGCTAAGAAATTTTCACACTTTTTATTGAAGATATATATATTAATAGTGAATATAGAATAAAAAATGGAAATAAAGTTAATAATCTAAAGAGAAAGGTAGGGGGAAAACGTGAGAATAAAAAATATTTTAATTTGTTTTACTGGCATTTTAATTTTAACTTTTGCAGTATCAGACGCATTTGCTGCAGAAAACACAGAGATTTTTAATAATATATTAAACCGCACTAATAGTACAACTACTGAAATCGGAATCAATGCAGATTATGAAATCAGCACGGATGGTAAAAATGAATGTATAGATTGGCTTAAGTCTTTGAATTTGTACAATGAAAAAATAATTGATGAAAGTAGTAGTAATAATAATTCCTATTCTAATTTACTAAATACTGCTACTGACGTGGAGGATAAAGGTGAAAAAATCCCAAGCGCAAAAGATTCAGGTACCCTAGAAAATTGGTTGAGTATAAATAATAACAAAGAGTATTGTAGAGAATTTGAAAAAAACAATATTCATGGGTATATAGAAAGCAGGGAAAATGGTAATGGTGCAGAGGTAAGCATATTTATAAGGGAATTAACGCCAAAAGAAAGTCTCAATGATATTGAAATTAAAATAAGAAAGGCTATGGGGAAAAAAGCAAGTAACATCAATATATATAAATATTTAAAAGCTAAAACCCCTATTAGTAATATAAAAGTGGTACAAAATAAAATAACAAATTATTTAAAAGATATAGATGCGGATAATATATCTACAGTTAATATTAACGAAGGTTACAGTACAGTGGCATATACTAAAAATTTTGGTGTTATATCAGATGATGGAAAGTCTGAAGACTTTAATTATGCAGTATTAAAAGAATCAGGTCAAAATTATATAATTTTAGGTACACCACTAATAGACATTTCTTATTAAACAATGAATTGGAGGATTAAAATGGATAAATTCATAATTAAAGGGGGAAATACATTAAGCGGTGAAGTGGAAATTAGTTCTGCAAAGAATGCGGTATTACCAATAATTGCAGCAACTATTCTCAGTGGAGATAAATGCACAATATTAAATTGTCCCATGCTTTTAGATGTATATGTAATTTGTGATGTGCTTAGAAGTCTTGGTGCAAAAGTTGAAATTGAAAGTAAAAATTCAACAGTAAATATAGATACATCTAATTTAAGTGATAATAAACCCTGTGGCGATCTTGTGAGAAAGATGCGAGGCTCTTTTTTAATAATGGGAGCAATGATATCAAGATTTGGAAGTTTCAAAATATCATTGCCTGGTGGATGTAATATAGGCACTAGACCAATAGATTTACATCTAAAGGGATTTAAAGCATTAGGTGCAAAAGTTAAAATTGATCATGGATATGTACAGGTTTCAGCAGAAAAATTGATTGGTGATAAAATATATTTGGATTATCCATCTGTTGGGGCTACAGAAAACATAATTATGGCATCAGTACTGGCCAAGGGAGAAACAATAATAGAAAATGTAGCACAGGAACCAGAAATAGGCGATTTGATAAATTTTTTAAATAAGATGGGTGCAAAAGTAAAAGGTATTGGAACCGATACATTAAAGGTTACGGGAGTAGAATATTTACATGGTGCTAAACATAGACCAATTTATGATAGAATTGAAGCAGGTACCTTTATGATTGCGGCAGGAATAACTAGAAGTAAAATGAAAATAAATGGAATAAATCATGAGCATATAAAGCCAGTTATTGCAAAACTATCAGAAATGGGAATGAATATACAAGTATATAATAATGGATTAATAATAGATGGAAGAAGTGAATTGAAGCCCATTGATATTAAGACAATGCCATATCCAGGTTTCCCTACAGATATGCAGCCTCAGATGATGAGTTTATTAAGTTGCGTATTGGGAACAAGTGTTGTTACTGAAACAATCTTTGAAAATAGATTTATGCATATAGCAGAGCTTAAAAGAATGGGGGCTAATATAAAAATAGATGGTAGAAGTGCAGTTATTGAAGGGATAAATAAGCTTACAGGTGCACAAGTAAAGGCAACAGATCTAAGAGCAGGTGCGGCATTGATTTTGGCTGGATTAGAGTCAGATGGAGAAACGGAAATAGTTGATATATATCATATAGATAGGGGTTATAGTGGAATTGAAAAAAAATTAAGATTATTAGGGGCAGAAATAAAAAGGGTTAAAGATAGCAGTTTAGATGAAGAGCTAAAAGTGAAAAATCAATAAAGATTTTTTCCATATATCAAAAAATAATTATAAAATAAAAAAGGAATGTACCAATATTTAATTTTCAAATTAAATATTGGTACATTCCTTTTTATGTAATAAATATTCTAAAAAGAAATATTTATATTATTAGGGGCATGTATGTTTAAAGTAGCTGAAGGGCAGGTGAAAACCGTTATTAAATAATTAAACATATTAGTAGCATAAAATTGATAACGGAAAAATAATGCTAAAAAAGTTTATTATTCTAATATTTACTGGAAGTTTATTTTTGATAATTGTATCAATTTGTATAGGTGGTTTTTCTGGAAACAAGGATGATGGAAAAATAGGTAATTCAGATGGTGATATTGAAAAATATAAATTTAAGCCTAATGATATAGTCTTTAACAATAAAGATGATGCAGATGGTAATATAAAGGTGTATATAGCTAAGAATAAAGAGATAGTGCAGCTAAGTCTGGAAGAGTACACAAGAGGGGTTGTAGCTGCAGAAATGCCAGCTGAATTCAATATAGAAGCCCTTAAGGCACAGGCTATTGCTGCAAGGACATTTGCAGCTGCACATATGCTCATTTATGGAGGAAAACCATATCCTGGTGCAGAAGGTGCTGATGTTACCGATACTGTGGAATGCCAGGTATATATGGACAAGGATCATATATTAAATAATTGGCCACAGAAATCAGCAGATGAATACTGGAATAAAATAACTGGGGCTGTACAAGATACTCAAGGTGAAATATTGAAGTACAATGGGAAATTGGTAATGGAGCCACTTTATTTTGCTGTTAGTAGAGGAAAGACCGAAGATTCAAAAGAAGTTATTGGTGATGATGAACCATATTTAAAAAGTGTTATAAGCAGTGGCGAAGAATCAGCACCAAAATATAAAAGCTATGTTAAAATTTCTTATGGAGATTTTATAAATAAAATAAAAAAAGCATATAAGAATTCAAATCTAAACTATTTAAATATAAAAAGTTCAATTGAAATACTTAGCAGAACTAAAAGTGACGGCGTTAAGGAGATAAAGCTAGGTAAAAACACAATAACAGGAACTAAATTTAGAAGTATTATGGGGCTTAACTCAACTGATTTTAATATTAAATATAATATTATGTCTTTAGAAATTAATTGTGTTGGCTATGGACATGATATAGGGATGAGTCAATGGGGTGCCAATATTATGGCTAAGAGTGGTAAAAACTATAGAGATATATTGAACCATTACTATACTGGGATAAGTATAGAGAAGATTAGTAAATAAAGTGACAAGTTGCAAGTGAAAAATTAAAGGGAAAGTATGAGGATTTGTCTACATAAATCTTCTTACTTTTCCTTTTTTATTCATTGCTAGATTAAGCTATAGAAAATCTATAGTATTTAGATTGCCACTTATCACTTAAAACCTATCACTATTTTGTGACATGCTTTTCTCAAAAAACTAAAAATTAAAAAAATTACATATAAAATGTATTATTTACTAAGTTGTGGACAAAATAGAAGACGGAGGTGTTTTTCAATGGATAAAAATGATTTACTAAACAAACAACCTAATAAAAATCACAGGCTAAGTTTTCTTAAGAAAGATGGTTTTTATTTAATCTTATTTCTTTGCCTCTGCATAATTGCTGGAGTTGCCACATATGTGAATACAAAACCTAAAAGTAGTTCTGCAGTAAAACAAGAAAATAAAGTATCATTAAACAAAAAAAAGGCTAAAGCAAAAACAAATGTAAACACTGCTAAAACAGATGTATCAAAGGATCAAAGCAAAAATACAAATATGGATAATGCTAATTTAGCTAAAAACAATGCAAGTGTTTCAACAAGTGCACCAGTTGTAACCACTGTGGTGGCTCCTATAAAAGGTGTTATTGCTCAAGCATATACGGGTACCGATGGTGCAATGGCAGTAGGACTAGATAAGGTGTCGAGGACAATATTAGGAGAATATATAAAAGTGGATAATTTAGGGATTCCTGTATATTCCTCAGTAAATGGAACTGTTAGTGTTGTAGAAAGTGGTAGGGTAACCATCTTAAGTAATGATAAAAAGCTGAAAATCATATACGATAATTTGAACCCATCAAGTATAAAATTAAAAACTGGAGATGCTGTAAAGCAAAATGATCAAATAGCGGTGGTAGGTGATAGCGATAATGCTAAAGACAGAATCGTTGATTGTAATCATCTATATTTTGAAATTGATGAGAAACAGCAAGATGGAAGTTATAGGGATGTAAATCCTCAAAATTATATTAAGTATTAAAATATGTTTTGCAAGATTATCAGCCATCCAAAAATCTGTCGGGATGGCTGATATTAAGTAATTAATAAAGGGTGTAGCGCATATTTATAAATATAGAAGGACTGAGGAGGTAGTACTTTGAAAGATTATATTGAGGAAAGAGTTCTAGAAGTAGCACAATATATTATTGAGTCAAAAGCTACAATTAGAAAAACTGCTAAAGTTTTTGGAGTAAGTAAAAGTACGATACACAAAGATATGACAGAGAGATTACCTCAAATAAATCCTCAAATTGCTGAACAAGCTAAAGGTGTTTTAGAAATAAATAAAGCAGAAAGGCATATTAGAGGTGGAAAAGCTACAAAAATGAAGTACAAAGCTATTGAAGGTTAGAAACATTCCTATTATAATATAAATAGAGACATATTGTAAATTTATAAACTAATAAAAGTAAAATGATAAAAATGTGTTACTCTAGTAAGCCATAAGAGATGGAGTTGAACGAAGGAATGTTTTTTGGAATTGGATCTGATATAGGTATTGATTTAGGAACAGCAACAGTATTAGTATATCTTAAGGGAAAAGGTATCATTCTAAAGGAACCATCGGTTGTAGCAATAAACCGTAACAACAAAGAAGTCCTTGCAGTTGGAGAAGAAGCTAGAATGATGATAGGTAGAACTCCGGGAAATATAGTAGCAATTCGTCCGTTACGAGACGGTGTAATATCAGATTATGATATTACTGAAAAAATGCTTAAACATTTTATAAGAAAAGCTTGTGGAAGGAGAAGATTTTATACACCAAGGGTAGTTATCTGTGTCCCATGTGAAGCTACGGAAGTGGAGAAAAGGGCCGCTAAAGATGCTGCGGTTAGTGCCGGAGCAAAAAAACCTTGCTTGATTGAGGAACCATTAGCAGCAGCAATTGGAGCTGGACTAGATATAACTAAGGCAAGTGGAAACATGGTTATAGATATTGGTGGAGGAACTACTGATATTGCTGTTATTTCATTAGGCGGAATAGTTGTTAGAAAGTCAATAAAGGTTGCAGGAGATAAGTTTGACGAGTCAATAATAAAATATGTTAGAAAAAAACATAAATTAATGATTGGAGAAAGAACTGCAGAAGATATAAAAATAAGTATTGGGTCTGCATTTAAGAGAGAAGTTGAAGAATCTCTAGATATTAGAGGACGAGACCTAATAACAGGACTTCCCAAAAATCTTACGGTTACTTCAGATGAAATGAGAGAGGCTCTTGAAGATACTGTTAGTGCAATAGTGGATTGTGTACATTCTGTATTGGAAAAAACACCTCCAGAGCTTGCAGCTGATATTGCAGCAAAAGGTATAATTATGACAGGTGGAGGTTCGCTTCTAAATGGATTGGATAAGCTTATCCAATATGCAACTAAGGTACCAGTTTATGTAGCCGATGATGCAGTTTCCTGTGTTGTACTTGGAACTGGAAAGGTATTGGATTTTATAGATAAACTAAATGGTAATGACATTTCATTAATAGAGTAGCATTAAATTTATTTAAGGAAAAAAGTGACTGCATTTAGTAGCAGCCACTTTTTGTATGCATTAAATTTATGCATATGCTAATTAAGCCATTGTTTCATTTTTATATAAATAGTAGGAATGAATTAAGGAATCACATATAACTGTTGACATTTCTAAAATTAGATTTAGTCTTATATTTCTATTTGTAAATATTTCATTACTTTCGCATGAATCCACTATACCAATTATCGAAAAATCACCTACATTAGGTAGTGACTTTCCAACACCTTTGCCCGGATGAATTGGATAATCTCTTATTTGGATTTCACCAATGCTATCTGAATTACCTAGGCAGGCATCTATACCAATTATTTTGGAATTTGGTGAAGCAGATTTAATGTCACTTAATTTTTTATCAAGATTTAAAGCATGAATTGGTTCTGATATTGTTCCATAGACTGATAGTGGGAAATTTTTTCTTTTTAAAATTGTTCCTGTAAGTGGTCCGAGGCAATCTCCAATACATCTATCAGTGCCAATACAAACAATTATAATATTGTTGTTAATATAATTTTTAAGAAAATAACCAATCTCATAATAAGCAAGCGGATTTTTATAGAATGTCTTCATTTTGTTCAATAATGCACCGTTACGTAAAATCTGCTAAAATCTACTATGCTAGGCATCTGAATGGAAAGAAACAGTATACTGATAGTTTTTTGAAGATGTCTTGTAAGAAATTAGAGACTTATAAACGGATTTCACCTACCTTTCTGTATTAAAATTTTGCGTTTTTATGCTTAGACTATTGATAATCCTCCCAATTAATCTATATGAGATTAATATAGGTAATATTATGAAAATATGTATAAAAAAATTTGAAATAGAAATAATTAATAGGTAGGAGGCGTTAATATGAATAAAAAAATTATGAGTATGGCTGCAATAACCATGACTATGATAACAGTTTGTATTATGCTATATAATTACAAATATTGTAATTATAATGGGCAATTAGGGTATTCAACTATAAAAAATGATAAGGCGATAAATAAAAATTCTAGTGATGGTGGTAATAAAAATATAGTACCAAATGGAACTTCGAGCTTAGATAATACAGTGAAAAATGGCAATAATAATCTTGAAAATACAGCAAAAAATGGTACCGATAATTCTGAAAACAAAAGCAACACAAATTCTGTGGCGCAAAATCAAAATGGCAATTCAACAATAGAAAATCAAGAAAACAAAACAGATAATATAAAAAATAATGATGTTAATAGCGAGAAAAATAATAAGCCTATATTTAAAATATCCAAGGATAAAATAATGGATAAACTGAGTTTTACAGATAAGGCTAAAATATTATCTATAAGTAGAAGTCTTTCTCCAACTGATTTTAGTAAGCTTCAAAATGATGTAAATAGTGATGATGAAAAAAAAGGAATAGTGAGTGCTATGACCCTTCTGAGGAGGAGACTTGATGATGAGGATTATGGGAAATTGAAAAATATAGCTTCAAAGTTTATAAATCTTGATGCCTTAAATTACTAATTTTCATAATTAGAAAGTATATTGAATAATTAACTATGACTTGGTATATCTAATCAAGTAAAAGCAATGTAGTATGAGAAACAGGGAGAACGATTTAATATTCGACGGATTTATAGTTTGTAAAAATATGATTAAGATTGTATACTATTACTTGTCAACGATGTAGGAACTTATGAGTAACAACGGAGAAGACTAAAACAATTTATATTGTTCAATTGGAGGAATTCCCGAGTGGCCAAAGGGGGCAGACTGTAAATCTGTTAGCTCAGCTTTCGATGGTTCAAATCCATCTTCCTCCACCAAAATGGGCGTTTAGCTCAGCTGGGAGAGCATCTGCCTTACAAGCAGAGGGTCACAGGTTCGAGCCCTGTAATGCCCACCATTTTGAAATTTAATTTAATAAGCTGGCATAGCTCAATTGGTAGAGCAACTGACTTGTAATCAGTAGGTTGTGGGTTCAATTCCTACTGCCAGCACCATTTTTGGAGGAATTCCCGAGTGGCCAAAGGGGGCAGACTGTAAATCTGTTAGCTCAGCTTTCGATGGTTCAAATCCATCTTCCTCCACCAAAAGACACTTATGTGTCTTATTTTATTTTAGTATAATATTGATTAAATAGAAAAAATATGATAACATTATTAAGATGTTATTTAATAAAACAAAATAAAAATTGACTCTTATCAAGAGAGGTGGAGGGAAATGGCCCTATGAAGCCCGGCAACCAATGTATTTAATACATTAAGGTGCCAATTCCTGCAGAATACTATTCTGCAAGATAAGAGGGATTTATAGTGTATAAGTCTCTTCTTACTTGAAGGGACTTTATTTTTTGTAATTAGGAGGAGAAAAAGATGAAAAAATTATTTACTTCTGAATCAGTGACTGAAGGGCATCCAGATAAAATGTGTGATCAAATTTCTGATGCTATATTAGATGCTATATTAACAAATGATCCCAATGCAAGAGTAGCTTGTGAAACAACAGTTACCACAGGTATAGTTAATGTTATGGGTGAAATATCAACAAAATGTTATGTGGATATTCCTAAAGTAGTTAGACAAACAGTAAAAGAAATTGGGTATACAAGAGCGAAATATGGCTTTGATGGTGACACATGCGCTGTAGTTACAACAATTGATGAACAATCAGCGGATATAGCAATGGGTGTTGATGAAGCGTTAGAGTCAAAAGAAGGTCAGATGGAGAAGATAGATTCAGTTGGGGCTGGAGATCAAGGTATGATGTTTGGTTTTGCAACAAATGAAACTGAAGAGTATATGCCAATGCCAATTGCTCTAGCTCATAAACTTTCAAGAAAATTAGCTGAAGTTAGAAAAAACAAAACTTTAGATTATTTAAGACCAGATGGTAAAACTCAAGTAACCGTAGAATATCAGGACAATAAACCTGTTAGAATTGATACAATTGTTATATCAACTCAACACAGCCCTGAGGTAACTCAAGAGCAAATTAAGAAAGATATAAAAGAATATGTTATAAATGCCGTTATACCAGCTGAACTTTTAGATGAAGATACTAAATATTTTATAAATCCTACTGGGAGATTTGTAGTTGGTGGACCTCAAGGGGACTCCGGTCTTACAGGAAGAAAAATAATAGTAGATACTTACGGTGGATATGGTAGACATGGTGGCGGTGCTTTCTCAGGAAAAGATCCAACAAAAGTTGATAGATCTGCATCATATGCTAGTAGATGGGTTGCAAAAAATTTAGTTGCAGCTGGAGTTGCTGACAAGATTGAAATACAAGTAGCTTATGCAATTGGAGTTGCAAAACCAGTGTCAATAGCAGCTGATACTTTTGGAACTGGAAAAATCGATGAGGATAAGATCGTAGAAATAATTGATAAGGTATTTGACTTAAGACCTGGTGCTATAATTAGAGATCTTGATTTAAGGAGACCAATATATAGACAAGTAGCAGCATATGGTCACTTTGGTAGAACAGATATCGACGTACCTTGGGAAAAACTAGATAGAGTTGAAGAAATAAAAAAATATCTATAATATATATAGAGATGTCCAAAATGTTTAAAATCATTTTGGACATCCTTTTTTATTTTTCTAATAGGTGCCACTTCGCTGAGTCTATGGAAAGCGGGATTTTCGTCTAGTATTGTAATAAAAAATCAGTATGATATAATTTTTATATGTAGATACTTTTTAGATTGGGAGAGGTTTTATGACTGAAATACGCTGTATTGTTGATAATATAGTTTTCAAAAATGAAGAAAATGGGTATGTTGTAGCACAAGTAAAAGATGAAAACGAAAAATATACTATAGTTGGATGTATTCCATATATTATCGAGGGTCAGTCATTGAAGCTCCGAGGTGAATGGGCGGTGCACCCTCAATTTGGAAAACAATTAAAGGTTGAATCATACGAGGAAGTTTTACCTGATTCAAAGATAGGAATTGAAAGATATCTTTCTTCTGGAATTATATCAGGAATAGGACCTGTGAGTGCAAAAAAAATAGTAGATAAGTTCGGGGACAAAACGCTTGAAATATTGGATAATGATATAGAAAGACTAAATGAAATTGAAGGTATTGGCAAAAAAAAGATAAAGATTATATATGAATCTTACTCAAGACAGCGAGAAGTAAGAAATATAATGGTATTTTTGCAAACTTATGGTGTAACAGCAAATCAATGTGTTAAAATATATAATAAATACCATAATGAATCAATAAATGTTGTGAAAGAAAATCCTTATATTTTAACTGAAGGAATTGTTGGAATTGGATTTAGAACAGCAGATAAAATAGCACAAAATTTAGGAGTTGAAATAGGATCTCCTTTTAGAATACAAAGTGGAATAAGTTATGTTATAAATGATTTTTGTTTGAAAGGCAATACATATATGCCTATGGAAAAACTTATTATTGATGCCAGTGATGTTTTAGGCGTAGATAATGATGAAATAGAAAAAAATGTATATGAAAGTACCTTGGAGCAAAAGATTAAAGTTGAAGTTATAAATAATGAAAATTGCGTATTTACAATGCCATATTATTACTGTGAACTAGGAGTAACAAAAAAAATAGTAACAATGGCAACCAATGAATATGAAGACATAGACCTTGATATAGACAAAGAAATTGAAGAGTTTGAGGTTTCTAAGGAAATAAATTTTGCAGAGACTCAAAAAGAAGCCATAATTGGTGCTTTTAAAAATGGAATTGAAGTTATAACTGGAGGACCAGGAACCGGTAAAACTACTATTATAAATTGTATAGCTGATATATTCGAAAAAGCTTCTTTAAAAGTATTTATGGCAGCACCAACAGGAAGAGCAGCTAAAAGAATGTCAGAAGCTACAGGTAAAGAAGCTAAAACCATACATAGATTGCTGGAAATTGGTTTTGGCGATGGCGGGGATCAATTTGGATTTTTAAAAGGAGAAGAATGTCCACTGGAATGTGATGTGGTGATCATAGATGAAACGTCTATGATTGATATAGTATTAATGAACAATCTGCTAAAAGCCATAGGACTTGGAACAAGACTTATAATTGTCGGTGATGTTGATCAGCTTCCGTCTGTTGGACCTGGTAATGTGCTTAGAGATATTATTGAAAGCAAAGCTGTGAAGGTAGTAAGACTTAAAGAGATATTTAGGCAAGCTCATGAAAGTATGATTATTGTCAATGCTCATATGATTAATAATGGCGAAATTCCACTTTTGAATAAAAAGGGAAAGGATTTTTATTTTATTCAGAACGAAAAGAGCGAAGGCATATTAAATACTGTGATTGATCTTGTAAATAAAAGGCTGCCTAATTTTAATAAAGAGTGGGGCAATAAAAATGACATTCAGGTTTTATCACCAATGAGAAAAGGTATTCTTGGGGTAACAAATTTAAATAATCAAATTCAAAAGGTTTTAAATGCTGAAAGTGATGATAAAAAAGAAATAAAATACAGAGATGTGATTTTTAGAGTCGGAGACAAAGTAATGCAGACAAAAAACAACTACACTATAAAATGGAAAAGAGTTTCCGGTGAAGGAGATTTAGATGGTGAAGGAGTTTTTAATGGTGATGGTGGATTTATCAATGATATTGATGAAGAGGGTAATCTCTTAGTTATATTTGATGATGAAAGGGAAGTGGAGTATGATAACGTAAATATGGATGAATTAGATCTTGCTTATGCTATTACTATCCATAAAAGTCAAGGAAGCGAATTTCCAGTTGTAGTTATGCCGGTTTTTATGGGTCCACCTTTACTTATGAATAGAAATTTATTTTATACGGGAATTACAAGGGCAAAAAAATTGGTGGTACTTGTAGGTATGACTAGAGCTATACATTCCATGATACGTAATGATAAGGGGTTTGAAAGATATTCTGGATTAAAATGGAGAATTATGGACATAATAAATTAATGATGGTGAAAATGAGGTAAAATTTATGATAGTCAATAATTTAAAAGAGGTAAGTATTGGGGAAAAACAAACCAGTACCACAATATTAAAGTGGGGTCTTGGAAAGAAAAACTTTTTAAATATAATGGCTCCTTCTTATAATACATCATTGATATTCATAGAAATAATAATGAAGTTTGTAGATGATGGCAAAAATGTTTTGTATATAACTGGAGAGCCAGAAAAAAATATTGAGAGTATATTGTATTTCAGAAAACATACAAAATTCAGAGACTATACATATTTAAGGAATACCGGAAGTATGTCTAATTCTAATTTAAATTTTGCATCTTATAGTAAAGCAGTGATGGTTCATAAGAAATATGATTTGGTAATCTATGATGATATAAGAAGTTACCCTAGATATTCTAAGTATGAGATATTGGATATAGTAAATAAATGTTGTAGTAAAACTGGCAAAATAATAGCTTATTCTATAGCTAGAATTTTCAATAAATCAGAAGAGCTAGTACTACCTATTAGAAATAACAAAATGCCTATTGCAGAGCCAAGGGTAATAACTACAAGAATAGACATAAATAAAGATATACCTTTTGTTGTGTATGAATATATAAAATGGTCTATTAGTGTTGGTAAGAGAGTTATTATATCTGTACCAGATGACCAAAAAATATTTAATGTTACATCGTATATTTATAGATATTTTAAAGCTTTAACACACAATATATTTTTTTATTCAATGAATGATAAAGGTACAAAAGATATAAGAGAATTCCAAAAATACAAGGATTCTATAGTTGTAACAGATGACTTTGATGCAATAGGTGATAGTGATGATAGCAAAAATATAATTGTTTTTTTCGCAGATGAAAAGCAATATGATTATAAACAGCTTGTCTATTTTTGCGGAAGAACTGGAAAAGGAGATATGGTGAATAGAGGCGAGGTTATATATTTAGCAAGAGAAGAAAATAAGCAAATTGATCTAGCTAAAAAAATAACAAGAGGCTTTAATAAAATGGCATGGGAAAAAGGTTTATTGAGTTTATAGAATATTTAATTGATTCACTTATAAGTGTTATATATGCATATGAATACAAATGTGAGATATGTGGAGAATATTTAGAGAATGGTGATATTTGTAAAAGATGTAGAGATAAAATACATTTTTGTAAAGACCCTTTTGTTATACACAAAAATGGTTTGTGTATAAAAGGGTATAATGTATCCTATTATTCTGGAAATATAACAAAATTAATTTTGAATTTTAAATATAAAAGCAATTTTAGATGTGGAGATATATTGGGAAATTTCATGATAGGGCTTATTGAAAGAGAAAAGATAAAATTTGATTTAATCACATTTGTACCTATGACTAAAAGCTCAATTAATAAAAGAGGCTATAATCAAAGTGAAATTTTAGCTAAAATCATAGGAAAGAAATTTGGAATTAAAGTAATAAACTGTATTAAAAAAATTAAAGAAACAAAAGATCAGATAGGACTAAGCTCTGAAGAAAGATGGACAAATGTCGCAAAAAGTTTTAAAATTCGGAATAATAAAAATATTCCAGGGAAAAAAATTTTATTGGTGGATGATGTTTTTACCACAGGAGCCACAACGTATTGCTGTGCAATTACATTACTTGAAAACGGAGGAAATGATGTTATTGTCTTGACTGTTGCGAAAAGTAATATATAATATAATAGTATGAGTTAGGTTTGTGGTTGAAAGTCGATGCCAGTCGCAGGCGAAACGATCCACGTAAGTTAAACAAAGTTTAGTGAGCATGGTGCGGTTTAGAGGTTAGTCCTGCCGTTTTTTAAAACGAGAGTGTTAGTAGTGAGGGGTTAAGTCCTAGTAGCAAAAGCTCCAGCAGGCGAGTGTGGGGTCAAAGACCAGGTCAACTAACTTTATATTGTGCACCAATGGTGTACTTAGCAGCCTTTTATAGGCTGCTATAATTTTTTTGAATTAAAAATTCCCGCCTTATAAAATATAACTTATACCATAGGTACAGTGAACTTATATTTTTCTAAAAAAATTTCGTACTTTCCTTATTAATATGTGTATAAATTTTGTGTGTAACTTCAGAACCCTTCTTATGATCAACCATAGCCTGTGTAATTGATTCAGGAATACCGTCAATAGCCATTTGAGTTACAACTATGCATAGTTGTATGAAATGTCATATACTCGATATTGAGAGCTATGTGAGTATTTCTCCATTGGTTAATAACATATCTTAAGCTTTAATCCTAAAATTTTAAAATATCAGATTATCTCCCACCGCCTATAGCGGTTTAGTTCAATGAAATTAGTGTGTAATTAAAATATAAAGAGTATAAGTTATTGTTACTCTGTTTTGATTAGTATGGCTTATATTAATTGGAACAAAGTATATTGATAAACATATAATGTATACTACGAATATTTAATATACAAATTAAAAACAAATAGAAATAGATGAATAAATTAAAAACTAATTTCTAACAGTTATTTTATATAACAGGAGATGATAATTCAAATGGATAATTTAAAATTGGAAGAGTCATTAGGAAAATTTACAAATAATTGTTCACAGGTGTGGAACTTTGTTTCATCCCCTGACCTGCATCCCATGAAGATTATCATTAATATGAATAAAGGAGGAACAGCTCCTGGAGTAATATTTGTTTCACCATATACGCTGTATGAGGCAGCTATGATTGGACAAACAGGGGCACTAATTATGGATCAAGCTGGTAATCCAATTTGGTTTAGACCTCTCAGTAGTAGATATATACAGAATTCCGACTTTAGGGTTCAATCCTATAAAGGTAAACTAGTTCTTACCATGTGGCAGGGAACCATATCAGGAACTCAGTCTGCAAATCCTAATCTTCCAGCGGGGGATCCTGAGCCAGGCGCTTATTTCCAAATTATAAATCAGAACTATAAAATTATTAAGAAACTTACTGCCCAAAAAGGATATACTGCTGACGTGCACGAGTTTACTATCACAAATCGAAATACTGCTTTGTTTACTGCGGTGAAACAAGTTTCAGCAGATCTAACACCTTATGGAGGACCAGCATGTGGATATTTTGATAATTATTCTATTCAAGAAGTTGATCTTGAGACTGGCAAGCTACTTTTCTTTTGGAGTGTACTTGATCATGTTAATCCGGCAGACTCAATGATTTCTGCATCATCTGCAACTAGTTCTAATAATATTTGGGACTGTTTCCATGTGAATTCAGTTGAAGAGGGACCCAATAATACACTTCTAATCAGTATGCGTAACATGTGGGCTATTTATAATATTGATAAAAAAACGGGTAATATAATTTGGCAGCTTGGTGGGAAACAAAGTGATTTTACTTTTGGTCCCAAAGCTAGATTTTCTTGGCAGCACGATGCCCGTTATAGACAGGGAAAAAGGATAAGTTTGTTCGATGATGGATGTTGTGCTTCTGCAAGCTCTCCGCCTGAGAGCAAAGCACATGGCTTAATTCTTAAGTTGAATTTTCAAAACATGACTGCAAACGTAGACCGGGCATATTATCATGATCCAATGTTATATGTTCCAAGTCAGGGAAATCTTCAAAAATTACCTAACGGAAATCAATTAGTTGGGTGGGGTCAGGAGCCATATGTTTCTGAATTTGCAAATGCTGGTAATACTGAAAAAAATCCTTCATTAAATTTTTTATATGATATGCAATTTCCTAATCAAAATTTATCGTATAGGGCATTTAAGAATAAATGGATAGGTTTTCCACTTCATCCACCCAATATTGCTTTAGAGGCATTTCGGGAAAATGCGGTGATTGTTTATGCATCATGGAACGGTTCAACTGAAACCATAGCTTGGCAGGTATTAGCTGGGCTAAAACCTGATAGGTTGTCAGTAATTGTAGATAGCACACCTCGTACTGGATTTGAGACAGATATTTATGTTAATTCAGGTGCATCATATTTCCAAGTAAATGCATTGAATTTATGTGATGATGTTATTGGTACGTCACAAATTGCTCACTTGGGATGACAAATTGAATGGAACGTTCCAAAAGCAAGAGGCGAAGAATACGGAACGTTCCAAACGTAAAAAGGTGGTCAACCCATAAATTGAAAGTACCTGCTATAGGAATTAATAGTCGAACAGAATAAAAATCAGTTGAATTTAAAATCAAACAAATATTAACATCCTTATTGTGACACCAACAATTAGTCTCATTTATGGTTGTATTAATTTAAAAAACCTAAGAAATATGGTTCTAAAAACGATTACAAAACATAAAATATATAAAAACATTAAATAACAAAAAATGTTGCTATTTTTATTAAAATATTGTATATTATACATATATAGAATATTGTGGAAAAAGGGTGATGGAATGAAATTTTTAACTACGGGAGAAAAGGTTAGGAAGCTAAGAGAGCAATTAAATATTAAACAAGAGGATTTGATTTCACAAAGAGTAACTAGAGGACTTATAAGCATGATTGAGACAGGAAGAAGAGACGTAACCTTTGCTACAGGCGTTAAACTTGCTGAAAAGTTTAACGAAAAAGCTGAAGAACTTAACATTATAATGAATATTGACGAAGCATATTTAATGCGTTCCCCAGCTGAAGATGCTGAAATTTATTGTTTAAACAAGCTTAAAAATGATGACATAACTAAAAGTACAAG
>Ga0255362_1000167_pt1 | contig 17045 bp, 12 predicted proteins | sample GFST75r2metaG_FD_186000 | JGI IMG/M metagenome (GOLD analysis project Ga0255362, IMG submission 186000)
ATATTAAATAATGCACTAAACACTTCAATTGAAAATTTATTATGTAGAATGAAAAGAAAAAATCCCAAAGCTGATACAGTTAAAATTATTAGTATAGTAGCTTCAAGGTTAACGATATTACGTGGTAAAATCGCTCATGGGGAATTAAGCACTATACTTTCTGATGAAGATGTTGAATGTATTCGCTTTCTAGATGTACTAACATACGCACAAACATTAAAAAGGGCTCAAATTACTGACAAAGATATTGAATTAATTGTTGGTGTGGTTTATAAATGCAACTTCGAATTTATGGATTTTTTAAAGAAAATATAAAATGATGATAAGTAATTTTATTAATGTTAAAAAGTACAAATTTTAATATTTTGAATAAATATCTTTATTATTTCTTAGATAGAGTATATTCTGAAAGGGGTCACGTATATTTTATTGAGGTTAACAAAATATGTATAGATAAACGGACTAATTTTTTAAAATATGGAGTTGTTCTATTAAAGTTTTTATTCGACATCTTTCTGTAGAATGCTTTTGACAACCTTACCAAGGTATATGTAACAATAGTAAAACATTCTAACTAAGTATTATAATAATTGTCTGAATAATATTTTAATTTTAGGTATAACTTTACAGTAATTTGTACAACACGTAGTTTTGAATACATGATAGTTGCCTAAATTGCAATTCTACAATAATATTCACCTGATTTCAGTATAATCAATGTTTTACAGCATTTATACAAAAAACTAAGTAATTATTCTACGATGTTGATGGAGTTATCAGTTTGTTTCAATTATATACAGCACTTAAAAGATGTAAAGCTGATGTTGTTTATGATATTCCAGACAGAATAGTTGATGGGTATGGAATAAATAAGAATATTATTGATAAAGCAAAAGATCTTTGCGTTGATACAATAATTACTTGTGATAATGGTATAGCTGCTATTGAAACCATAAAATATGCAAAAGAATTAGGCATGACAATTATTGTAACTGATCATCACGACATTCCTTTTATAGAAAAGGAAGATAAAAATAGGGAATTTATTAGATCGGAAGCTGATGTTATAATAAATCCAAAACAAAAAGATTGCAAATATAAATTTAAAGCACTTTGTGGAGCAGGTGTAACATTTAAATTTATTGAAGTTTTATATGAGGAAATGGGTATTGACAAGGCAGAAGCTTATAAATTTATTGAGTATACAGCTATTGCAACAGTATGTGACGTAGTAGATTTAGTAGATGAGAATAGAATATTTGTAAAAAATGGTTTGAAATTGATAAATGAAACATCAAATCTTGGTTTAGCTGAATTAATTAAAGTAACAGGAATTGAAGATAAAGAGATATCAACATATCATTTAGGTTTTGTTATAGGACCTTGTATAAATGCGTCAGGTAGACTTGATAATGCTAAAGAAGGTGTGAAATTATTACTTGCTGTAAGCTTAGCTGAGGCGAACAGATCAGCCATAGAGTTACATGAACTTAATAAACAAAGGAAAGATATGACCCAGGCGGGAATAGAGGCGGCTATAGAATATATTGAGAGCAATAAAATGGCTGAGGACAAAGTACTCGTGATTTTTATCCCAGAAACCCATGAGAGTATCGTAGGAATAGTTGCGGGAAGAATAAGAGAACGTTATAATGTTCCCACCATAGTGCTTACAAGAGCTAAGGAAGGTATTAAAGGTTCAGCAAGGTCAATAGATGAATACAATATGTTTGAAGAACTTAACAAGTGCAGGGAACTCATAGGCCGTTTTGGAGGACATCCTATGGCAGCAGGATTGTCATTAGATGAAAGTAATGTAGAACCATTAAGAAAAAAACTTAATGATATAGTAACTTTAACTGATGAAGATATAATTCCTAAAATATGTATAGATATGCAACTACCTTTAGAAAAAATTGACCTTAACTTAATTAATGATTTAAGCATATTGGAACCCTTTGGAAAAGCTAATCCTAAACCAGTATTTGGTGAAAAACAAGTAACAGTAGTAAAGGCATCAATTCTTGGTAAAAATAGAAATGTGCTTAAATTTAAAATAGTTATGAGGAATGGAAAATATACTGATGGAATATATTTCAGGGATATTGAGGAATTTGAGAAAATTATTATAGATAAATATGGATCTGATGAACTTGATAGATTATACCATGGAAATTGCAGGCTGAAACTTGATATGGTATTTTATCCAAGTGTTAATGAATACAACGGAAATGTAAGCATCCAAGTGGTTATAGAAAACTTTAGATGAATTTGCTTTTAATTAGCAATAAATTAAATTACAAATTATAAGGATCGGTAATTTTATGGAAGTATTAAATTTATTTTTTACATTAATAGTATGTACTTTGTGTATATTATCTTTGATAAAATATAATAAATCAAGAAAATCTTTTGGAAATAACAATCTTGAATTTTTGCAAAAAAATCAATGGATAATTGTGTGTATACTAATTATAATTGGGTTTGCTGTTCGTGCCATTTATTTGGAATCTAATCCATCTGGACTTAACCAAGACGAGGCATCAATAGGATATGATGCTTTCTCACTTTTAAAGTATGGAATTGACAGAAATAATTTTCATAATCCCGTGTATTTTGTTGCATGGGGAAGCGGACAAAACGTCTTATACGGATATCTAACCATGCCGCTTATAGCATTGTTTGGACTTAACACTATTGTTATTCGTATACCAGCGCTTATCTTTGGAACACTGTCACTTTTAGTTTTTTATTTACTTATAAAAGAAATATGGAATATGAGCACTGCATTAATTGGATTGGGATTGCTTATAATAAGCCCATGGCATATAATGATTTCAAGATGGGCACTTGAATCAAATTTACTTCCAGCATTTTTACTATTTGGCACATATTTTTTGGTTTTATCTTTTAGAAAATCTAAGTTTTTTATAATTTCAATGTTTATGTTTGGATTATCACTTTATGCTTATGCCTTGTGTTATATAATTCTTCCCATTTATCTAGTGCTTATTTTTGTATATATCCTTATTTTTAAACGGATTAATATTGTTGATTTTATAATTGGGGTTGTTTTATTAGTTATAATGGCAATGCCATTATTTCTTTTAATATTAATAAATAAAGGAATAATACCTGAAATTATAACTCCACTGTTTTCTATTCCATTTATGAGTGGGTTTAGGGGTTCGGATTTGGATGTAGGTATAGCTGCAAACCTTATTGTATTTATTAAAATAATATTAAAACAATCAGATGGACTTATATCAAATGCAATAGATGGGTATGGAATATTTTATTTATTCAGTTTACCATTTATTATAATTGGTTTTATATCTTCAATAAGAATATCTATAGATAAAATTATGAAAAGGCAATTTGATGAGTCTATAGTATTTATTTTTTGGTTTATAGCTACTTTTATTATGAGTCTTGTTACATTAACAAATATTAATAGAGAAAATTCAATATTTATACCGTTAATCTATTTTTGTGGTTTAGGTATTTTGTTTGTAATCAAGAATATAAAAATAGCCATTGTTTTTGTATCATTTATTTATTTAACAGCATTCCTTAGTTTTTCTTGTTATTACTTCAAAACGTACCCATCACAGATAGGCATAGCATTTTATAAGTCTTTACCTGAAGCAATTAATTATGCCAGTGAAGAAACTAAGGGGAATATTTATCTAACTAGTAATGTTAATATGACGTATATATATGTTCTGTTTTGTGAAAAAATACCCACAAAGGAATTTGTAGATACTGTACAATATGATGATATAAATGCGAAATTTCGATCACCTAAGAAGTTTGGTAGATATATTTTTGGAATTACAAATTTTAATATATCCAAAAATGATGTTTATGTAATTGATAATTCTAGCATTAAAGTATTTTTGAAAAAAGGGTTTAAGATAAAAAAGTTTGAAAACTATTCTGTAGCCTATTAAAAATAAATTTTATTGGAGGAAACAATATGAAAGAAATATACAATAGAAGAAGTATTAGGAAATACAAGGACAGACCAATTGAAAAGGAAAAAATAGAGGAACTTCTAAGAGCAGCCATGCAAGCTCCGTCAGCTTCAGACCAGCAATCATGGGAGTTTATTGTTGTTGAAAATAAAAAAACTTTAGGCAAGTTATCATTAATGAATTCTTATTCTAAGTTTGTTGCTGATTCCGCCGCTACTATTGTAATTTTAGGTAATAGCAACAAATTTAAAGTAGCAACATCTTGGGAAGGCGATATGGGTGCAGCTACAGAGAATATCCTCTTAGAAGCTACATACTTAGAACTCGGATCAGTTTGGCTTGGCATAGCAACAGATGATGCTGCTACGGATTATATTAAAAAAACTTTTGATTTACCAGAGAACATTAAGCCTTTTGCATTAGTTTCAGTAGGTTATCCGGATAATGAAAAAAATGAATTTATTGATAGATTTGATGAGAAAAAAATACATTATGAAGACTATAAATAATCAGACAATTAGAAAAAAATCATATTAAATAAAAAGGTGGCTATGAGAATTAAAGTAGCTATCTTTTTATTATACGTATTGACAGAAGTCTTTTGGTAAAGTATCATGTGTATGTACAAGCAACTAATCAATAATTGATGAATAGAATGTAAGCTATACCCTAGTTAATGATATAATGATATTTATGATAACTTAATTTTTTATGGAAAAGGAGAAAAAATGGAAGATATGAATGAAGTGTTAAGTAGCTGTTTATATTTTTCATCTACAAAACTTGCAAGAGCCATTAGTAAAGTTGCAGATGAAGAATTTAGAATAACAGGGTTATCTCCAAATTATGCATTTTTGATTACTATTGTTAATAAAAACAACGGAATAACTCAGAAAAAAATTGGAGAAATGCTACACATGACACCTTCAACCATTACAAGATTTATTGATAAACTTCAATACAAGGATCTTTTAATTCGAAAAAATGAAGGAAAGAATACATTTATCTATTTAACGCAAAAAGGAATGCTTTTGCTACCTGATGTATCAAAGGCCTGGAAAAATTTATATAATAGGTATTCGGAAATTCTTTCAGAAGAAGAAAGAGAACAGTTTATTTGTACTATAAATAAAGTAGCAAATAAATTGGAAGAAAAGAGCTGATTTATAACAATTATAATGGTGTAAACTGAATAATTAAAACAAAAATGGAGGAATCACTATGAAAGAAATATTTAATAGAAGAAGTATTAGGAAATACCAGGACAGACCGGTAGAGAAAGAAAAAGTGGAAAAACTTTTAAGAGCAGCTATGCAAGCACCATCAGCTGCAAACGAGCAGCCTTGGGAATTTATAGTTGTTGAAAATAAAGAAACATTAAACAAGTTATCATTAATGACTCCTTACTCTAAGCCGGTTGCGGGTTCAGCAGTAACTATTGTGCTTTTAGCAAATACTGACAATTTCAAAATCGAAACATCTTGGCAGCAAGATATGGGTGCAGCAGCTGAAAATATCCTTCTAGAAGCTACATATCTAGGACTTGGAGCAGTGTGGTTAGGTGTTGCAACAGCCGATTCTGCCATAGATTTCATTAAAAAAAGTTTTGATCTTCCAAAGAATATAAAACCTTTTGCTTTGGTTTCAATAGGATATCCAGAAGAACAGCAAAATGTAACTAGTGATAGATTTGATGCAAAAAAAGTTCATTATGAGGAATTTAAATAATATTAACTTAAAATTAAGGATGGTGCATAAAAATGATTACAATTGTAGCTAAACATTTTGTGAAAGAGGATAAAATCAGTGACTTTTTAGAAAATGCTAAGAAACTAGTTGAAATCACTAGAAAAGAGCAGGGATGCATAAAATATCAGTTATATCAAGATATAACTGATGCCAAAATACTGACAATGATTGAAGAATGGGAAGATAAGGATGCACTTGATAGGCATTCTGTCTCAGAACATTTTACTAAAATTGTTCCCATTTTGGTAGGTCTTGTTGAAAAACAGACGGAAATGAATATCTACAAAAAAGCAGAATAAAGCATAATACAAAACAGAACTGAATACTGACTTGTTAATAGTATCCTGTAGAATAGATTTTAATTATCTAAACTGCAGGATATATTTAATTTCCCAGGTAATACCATATTTAAAAACCACTAAATATGGTAAATATGCGGTGAAATTATAATGAAAATAAGCACTTATGAATAACTAAACTGGTATTTTTAATGCCGAATTGATATAATTTAAAAAGAAACTAGTTTTTGGAGGTGCTTTTTTTTTGAAAAAACGTAAAATTATTATGACAGGTGGAGGTTCAGCAGGGCATGTTACTCCGAATTTAGCCTTAGTGCCAAAACTTATAGAACTTGGATATGAAATTCAGTATATAGGAACTAAGGATGGTATAGAAAGAAGTATAATTAAAAATGCAAATATTAAATATAATGCTATTTCAAGTGGAAAATTAAGAAGGTACTTTGATATAAAAAATTTCACGGATCCATTTAAGGTCTTAAAAGGAGTAGTTGAAGCAATAAGAATTATAAAAAAAGAAAAACCTAATGTGGTCTTTTCCAAAGGTGGGTTTGTTAGCGTGCCAGTTGTTATAGCAGCTCATTTTTGTAGGGTGCCAGCTATAGCTCATGAATCAGATATGACACCTGGGCTTGCTAATAGATTGGCAGCACCATATTGTACAAAGGTTTGTGTTACTTTTCCTGAATCAATCCAGCATATAAAAGGGAACAAGGCGGTTCTTACGGGGACACCAATCAGGAGAGAACTATTAAATGGTAAAAAAATAATTGGGATTAAGCTTTGTAAATTTAGTGATTTATCTAAACCTATACTTTTTGTCATTGGAGGGAGTCTTGGGGCAAAAGTAATAAATGATACTATTAGAAGTTGTTTGGATCTTCTTTTGTGTCATTATAATGTTATTCATATTTGTGGAAAAGGTAATCTAGATGTAGCCTTAAATAATAAAGAGGGTTACGCTGAATTTGAATATGTTAATGAAGAACTTCCACATCTAATGAATGCAGCTGATTTTGTGATTTCTAGAGCTGGAGCAAATGTTATTTTTGAATTATTAACCCTTAGAAAACCAAATATTTTGATTCCACTTTCAAAAAAATCCAGTAGAGGGGATCAAATTCTTAACGCAGCATCATTTGAAAAAAATGGGTACAGTTTAGTAATTGAAGAAGAGAATATAAATGACCAATTAATTATTAATAGTCTTGAAAAATTAAGTACTGACAAAAAAAAATATATCGATGCTATGACTAACAGTCCAATAAAAAACGGTGTAGATAATATCATTGATATAATAGTGAAATACAGCACTGACAACTAAGGGATGAAAATTCATCCCTATTTGTTGTTATATATCACAAAAAATAAAGTGAATATGATGTATAACAATAGAGAAAAGGTACATTAAAATTGCAATTTAAACCTTGTAAAATGGGATATGTAGTATTATAATTAATTTGTTAAATTGTTATCAAATGATATAAAAGGAAGTGGGTAAGTATGAAAAAAATATGCGTTATATATTGGAGCAACATGGGAAATGTTGAAGTATTAGCTAATCACATTGCAGATGGAGCAAAAAATGCTGGTGCTGAGGTAGAGATAAAGCTCGTAAATGAAATAAAGCCCAATGAAATTACGAAATATGATGCAATTGCCCTTGGTAGTCCATCTATGGATGACAATAGAATAGAGCAACAGGAGATGGAACCTTTCATTAAAGAAATAAGATTAATCACACCAAATAACATGCCCGTAGTTTTATTTGGATCTTACGGTTGGGATAATGGGAAGTTTATGGTTGATTGGGTTAAAAGAATGAAGGAAGAAAAGTTTGAAGTAAAAGGAAGCATAGCTGTTAAAGAAGCACCTACAGAGGAACAAATTAAAAAAGCTGAAGATTTAGGTAAACTATTAGCTGAATAATGCTTTAAATGCAAAACTTAAGTAAAAGCTTATAAAGGCAAGCATTAAATAGGTATAGTTCAATAAAATGCTTTAAACTTTATTATTAGATTTTGCAAAATCAAATCAAAAAAGAGTATATTAACTGTTGGAAGTTTTTAAAAAATAAGCTAAAAGACTTTCAACTTATAATATATATAAAGGTAACTAAAAGTTAAAATTCTAAAGATGCTTATAGTATCAGTAAAGAATTGCTTCGAGGGAGGAAATTTAATATGTCAAGAGTTAAACAATCAATGGATGGTAATACAGCTGCGGCACATGTAGCGTATGCCTATACAGATGTAGCAGCTATATATCCAATTACACCATCAAGCCCAATGGCTGATAGTGTTGATATGTGGTCTGTTGCAGGTCAGAAAAATATTTTTGGTAACCAGGTTAAAGTCGTTGAATTGCAGTCTGAAGCAGGTGCTGCAGGAACTGTTCATGGTTCACTTGCTGCAGGTGCACTTACTTCTACATTTACAGCTTCACAGGGTCTTCTTTTAATGATTCCAAATATGTACAAGATTGCTGGTGAGCAGCTTCCTTGCGTATTCGATGTATCTGCACGTACAGTTGCAACACAATCACTTAACATTTTCGGTGACCATAGTGACGTATATGCGTGTCGTCAGACAGGTTTCGCAATGCTTGCTGAGACAAATCCACAAGAAATTATGGACTTAAGTCCTGTTGCACATCTTGCTGCACTTGAAGGAAAAGTTCCTTTTATTAATTTCTTTGATGGATTTCGTACATCACATGAAATTCAAAAAATTGAAAAATGGGATTATGCAGATCTTAAAGAAATGTGCAATATGGATGCTGTTAAAGCTTTCCGTGAGCATGCATTAAATCCAGAACACCCAGCTATGCGTGGTTCTCATGAAAATGGAGATGTTTTCTTCCAACATCGTGAAGCAGGTAACGCAGCTTACAATAAATTACCATCTGTAGTTGAAAAATACATGGCTAAGGTGAATGAAAAACTTGGTACAAACTATGACCTATTCAATTACTATGGAGCTCCAGATGCTGACCGTGTCATCATCGCTATGGGATCTATTTGTGATGTTGCTGAGGAAGTTATTGATTACTTAACAGCTGCCGGAGAAAAAGTTGGACTTATAAAAGTTCGTTTATATCGTCCATGGGTATCTGATAGTATCCTTAAAGTTATTCCTAAAACTGCTAAGAAAATTGCTGTTCTTGACCGTACAAAAGAGCCAGGAGCATTAGGTGATCCATTATACCTTGATGTTGCTACAACTCTTCGTGAAGCAGGACTTGATGATATTAAATTAGCAGCAGGACGTTATGGACTTGGATCTAAGGATACTCCACCTTCATCTGTATTTGCTGTATATACTGAACTTTCTAAAGAAACACCTAAGACTCGTTTCACAATCGGTATTATAGATGATGTTACTAACTTAAGTTTACCAGAAGTCAAGCCAGCTCCTATTACATCTGCACCTGGTACAGTAGAGTGCAAATTCTGGGGTCTTGGTGGTGATGGTACTGTAGGTGCTAACAAGAACTCTACAAAGATTCTTGGTGATCACACAGATAAATTTATTCAAGCATATTTCCAATATGATTCTAAGAAAACTGGTGGTATAACAATATCTCATCTTCGTTTTGGTGATAAGGCAATTAGAAGCCCATATTACATAAATCAAGCTGATTTTGTTGCTTGTCATAACCCATCTTATGTTGTTAAAGGATTCAAGATGGTTCAGGATGTTAAGCCAGGCGGAATCTTCATGATTAACTGCCAGTGGTCAGATGAAGAACTTGATTCAAAGCTTAATGCCGCTGCTAAGAAATATATTGCAGAAAACAACATTCAGTTATATACAATCAATGCTATTGATAAAGCAATTGAAATTGGTATGGGTAAACGTACTAACACAATTCTTCAATCTGCATTCTTCAAATTAGCAAATGTTATGCCAATTAATGATGCTATTGACTTTATGAAAGCAGCTGCTAAGAAATCATACAGTAAAAAGGGTGATGCGGTTGTAGCGATGAACTACAAAGCAATTGATGCTGGTGTAGATGCAGTTCATAAAGTAGAAATTCCGGCTTCATGGTTGAGTCCAGAATCAGATGCTCCAGCTCCAAAACTTGCAGGACGTCCAGAAACAGTTAAGATGGTTAATAATCTTATGAATCCAATCGGACTTATGGATGGTGACAGTCTTCCTGTATCTGCATTCTCAGAGAATCCAGATGGACAGTTTGAATTAGGCGCTACAGCATATGAAAAACGTGGTACTGCTGTATTAGTTCCAGAATGGGATGCAGAAAAATGTATTCAGTGTAATAACTGTGCATTTGTATGTTCTCACGCAACAATTCGTCCTTTCATGCTTAGTGAAGACGAAGTAGAAGCAGCTCCTTCTAATATCAAAGTTGCTGATACGAAGCCAAAAGCTGGAGAAAACAAATTTACAATGAGCGTATCTCCTCTTGATTGTATGGGATGTTCAGAATGTGTTACAGTGTGTCCTACAAAAGCTATCACAATGGTGCCTCAGGAAACTCAATTAGATGAGCAACCAGTATTTAATTACTTGGTTGAAAATGTAAGTAAAAAGCCTGGAATGCCTGCTAATACTACAGTTAAGGGATCTCAGTTTAATCAGCCACTACTTGAGTTCTCAGGAAGTTGTGCAGGATGTGCAGAAACATCTTATGCTCGTTTACTTACACAACTCTTTGGTGAACATATGTATATTTCAAATGCTACAGGATGTTCTTCAATCTGGGGTGGGCCTGCTGCAACTTGTCCATATACAGTGAACAAAGATTCAAATAAAGGTCCAGCATGGGCTAACTCATTGTTTGAGGATAATGCAGAACATGGATTTGGAATGTATCTTGGACAGAAGACCCTTCGTGACCAGGTTATCGCTAAGGTTGAGGAGATTGCTGCTTCTGATAAAGCATCTGAGAAAATGAAAGCTGCTGTTAGTAAATTTATAGAAACAAAAGAAAGCACAAATGAAAATACTGCAGCTACTACTGCATTATTAGTTGAACTTGAAAAATCTGCTGCAGCAGGGAGCGATCTTTCTAAAGAAATTGTTGAAAAGAAACAGTATCTTGCTAAGAAATCAGTATGGATTCTTGGTGGAGATGGATGGGCATATGATATCGGATTTGGTGGACTTGACCATGTACTCGCTTCTGGAGAAAACGTAAATGTTATGGTATTTGATACAGAAATGTATTCTAATACAGGTGGTCAAGCTTCTAAGGCTTCTAATATCGGTGAAGTTTGTCAGTTCGCTTCTGGTGGTAAAGAAGTTGGAAAGAAGAATCTTGGTGAAATCGCAATGAGCTATGGCTACGTATATGTAGCGCAAATCGCTCTTGGTGCTAACCCAGCTCAAACTCTTAAAACTATAGCTGAAGCTGAAGCTTATCAAGGACCATCATTAATCATTGGATATGCACCTTGTGAACTTCACGGAGTTAAAGGTGGCATGAATCACTGTCAGGATGAAATGAAGTTAGCTGTAAAAGCTGGATATTGGAATCTATTCTCCTTTAATCCTGAGCTTAAGGCTGAAGGAAAGAATCCATTCACTCTAACATCTAAACCAGGTGATGGAACATATCAAGCGTTCTTAAATAATGAAACACGTTACAGCCGTTTAGCTCGTTCATTCCCTGATCGTGCACAAAGATTATTCAGTGAGTCTGAGAAAGCTGCAGCAAAGCGTTATGAACATTTGTTAAAATTAGTAGAACTTTATAAATAGTATTTGCAAAAAAAGAGGGGCCGATTATGTGGCTCCTCTTTTTTACTCCAAGGCTGATTTTATTCGTTTCAAAAATCTGAAAACATTAATTATTTTTATACATTGATAATAACTGTTAATTAATATATAATATAATTAAATAATCATTTTATATTGAAACTATGATTATTAAATCAAACACAAAGATATGAATAATAGGTAGAAGCATATGTGAATTATAATAATTTACAAAATGGTTAAACTATTTGGAGTAATAATCTTTGTCTAGCTAGCGATTATAATTTATTAAATTATGAGAAAGAAGGGTTTTACATGAAAAAAACTAAAACAATGGATGGGAACACTGCAGCAGCTCACGTATCCTATGCGTTCACTGAAGTTACAGCAATATATCCTATTACACCATCATCACCAATGGCAGAACATGTTGATGAATGGGCGGTACAAGGAAGAAAAAACTTATTTGGTCAAACAGTTAAAGTAATGGAGATGCAATCAGAAGCAGGTGCTGCTGGTGCAGTTCATGGTTCACTTCAATCAGGATCATTAACAACTACATATACAGCTTCACAAGGATTACTTCTTATGATACCTAATATGTATAAAATGGCAGGAGAACTTTTACCAGCTGTTTTACATGTAACTGCTAGAAGTTTAGCAACAAATGCATTAAATATATTTGGAGACCATCAGGATGTAATGGCTGCAAGACAAACTGGTTTTGCTATGCTTGCAGAAGGTAGTGTTCAAGAAGTTATGGATTTATCAGCTGTTGCACATTTGTCTGCAATAAAAGGTAAAGTACCATTTTTAAACTTCTTTGACGGATTCAGAACTTCACATGAAATACAAAAAGTTGAAGTTATGGATTATGAAGATTTAAGACCTTTAGTAGATATGGATGCAGTTAAAGCATTTAGAAAACATGCTTTAAACCCAGAACACCCAGTAACTAGAGGTACTGCAGAAAATCCTGATGTATACTTTCAAGGAAGAGAATCATCAAACAAATTTTATAATGCACTTCCAGAAATAGTTGAAAACTACATGGGAGACATAAGCAAAATAACTGGTAGAGAATATCACTTATTCAACTACTATGGTGCAAAAGATGCTGATAGAATTATAATAGCTATGGGTTCAATTTGTGATGCAACTGAAGAAACAATCGATTATTTAAATGCTAAGGGAGAAAAAGTAGGTTTACTTAAAGTACATTTATTCAGACCTTTCTCAGTTAGTCATTTCTTAAAATATATACCAAGCACTGTAAAGAAAATTGCTGTTCTTGATAGAACAAAAGAACCAGGAAGTAACGGAGAACCACTTTATCAAGATGTTGTTACTTCATTCTACAACAGTGATAAAACACCACTTATAGTTGGTGGAAGATACGGATTAGGTTCAAAAGATACATTACCAAGTGATATCGTAGCTGTTTTTGATAACTTAAACGCTGAAACACCTAAAAATGGTTTCACATTATCTATTGATGATGATGTTACATTTAAATCATTAAAAAGAGGCGTAGAGATTGATACTACTCCAGAAGGAACTACAGCTTGTAAGTTCTGGGGACTAGGTTCAGATGGTACTGTTGGAGCTAACAAGAGTGCTATAAAAATCATTGGAGATCACACTGATATGTATGCACAAGGATATTTTGCATATGATTCAAAAAAATCAGGTGGTATAACAATGTCACATTTAAGATTTGGTAAATCACCAATAAAATCCCCTTATCTAATAAATAAAGCGGATTTTATAGCGTGTCATAATCAATCTTATGTTTTCAAATATAATCTTCTTGCAGGAATTAAGGATAACGGAAGCTTCCTTTTAAACTGTATATGGGATAAAGATCAAATCGAAGAATTTTTACCAGCAGCAACAAAAAGATATATTGCTCAGCATAATATCAATTTTTACACAATGGACGCTGTTAAAATTGCACAAGGTATTGGTCTTGGTGGAAGAATAAACATGATTATGCAATCAGCATTCTTTAAGATTGCAAACATCATACCAGTAGCAGACGCAGTTAAATACCTTAAAGAAGCTGTTGTAACTTCTTATGGTAAAAAAGGTGAAAAAGTTGTTAAAATGAACTGTGATGCAATAGATTTAGGAGTAAACGCTATTGTTAAAATAGATGTTCCTGCTAACTGGAAAGATGCTAAGGACGAAAAAGTAGTAGCAAAATCTAAACCTAAATTTATTACTGAAATGCTTGAGCCTATGAATAAACAAGAAGGAGATGCTCTTCCTGTAAGTATATTCAATGGTATGGAAGATGGTACTTATCCTAATGGTACTGCCGCTTTTGAAAAAAGAGGAATAGCTATAAACGTACCAGAATGGCAAGTAGATAAATGTATACAATGTAATCAATGTGCATATGTTTGTCCTCATGCTGTTATAAGACCATTCTTATTGACTGATGAAGAAGTTAAGAATGCTCCAGAAGGATTTGCAAGTAAGCCAGCTCAAGGATTAAAAACAGAAGAAAAATTAAACTTTGCAATAAAGATTTCTCCTTTAGATTGCACTGGATGTGGAAACTGTGCTCAAGTTTGTCCAGCAAAAGAAAAAGCATTGGTTATGAAGCCAGCTGCAACTCAACTTAAAGAAGAAGTTAACTTTGAATATGCAATAAATCTTGCACATAAAGAAAATCCTATGAATAAAGAAACAGTAAAGGGTAGCCAATTTGAACAGCCTCTACTAGAGTTCAGTGGTGCTTGTGCAGGATGTGGAGAATCTCCATATGCTAGACTTATAACTCAATTATTTGGTGATAGAATGATGATAGCTAATGCTACAGGTTGTACATCAATTTGGGGTGGTAGTGCACCAGCAACACCTTACACTGTTAACTACAAAGGACAAGGTCCTTCATGGGCTAACTCATTATTTGAAGACAATGCTGAATTCGGAATGGGTATGTATCTTGGAGTTAAACAAACAAGAGAAAGACTTGCAGATGCAGCTAGTAAATTAATTGAATCTGATGCAAGTGCAGAATTAAAAACTGTTTCTAAAGAATGGTTAGATAATATGTTTGAGGCTGATGGTTCTAAAGCAGCAGCAGCTAAAATCGTACCTTTACTTGAAGCAGAAAAGAACAATGAATTTGCTAAAGAATTATTAGAAGGAAAAGATCATTTAGTTAAGAAATCTCAATGGATATTTGGTGGAGATGGCTGGGCTTATGATATAGGTTTCGGTGGTGTTGATCACGTACTAGCTTCAGGCGAAGATGTAAATATATTTGTCTTTGATACAGAAGTTTATTCAAACACTGGTGGTCAATCATCAAAATCAACTCCAACAGCTGCAATTGCACTATTTGCTGCTAGTGGTAAAAAGACTAAGAAGAAAGATCTTGGTATGATGGCAATGACTTATGGTTACGTTTATGTTGCTCAAATAGCTATGGGAGCTGACAAGAACCAAACTATAAAGGCAATTGCAGAAGCAGAAGCATATCATGGTCCATCACTTATAATTGCTTATGCCCCATGTATTAATCATGGTTTAAAAGCTGGTATGGGTTGTAGTCAACTTGAAGCTAAAAAAGCTGTTGATTGTGGATATTGGGGTCTATACAGATTTAATCCTGAACTTAAGGGTACAGGAACAAATCCATTTAGCTTAGATTCTAAAGAACCAACAACTGACTTTAAAGAATTCTTATTAGGCGAAGTAAGATATGCTTCACTTAAGAAGGCATTCCCAGATCAAGCAGAAGAATTATATGCTAAAACAGAAAGAGATGCTAAAGAAAGATTAGCAGGATACAAAGCTTTAGCAGGTAAATAATAGATAAAAAAAAGAGGAGTTTTTCTCCTCTTTCTTTTTTATTTTAAGTAATAAGATATAGAATTTACCTAGTTTCATTGGAGTATATTTTAAAGCTTTTTAATATTTAAATTAAAATATACAAAAAAATTTTAAAAAAAGCTTTTAATATTCGGAGTTTAAGGGTAAAATTATAGCATAACATAAATGGAGGTGTAAAAATTATATGAGCGAAAAAGAAAATACAGCAGAATGTGGTTGTGGTTGTTCAGAAAAAGAGCATACTCATGAGCATACTCATGGTGATGAATGTGGTTGTAATGAAGCTCACGGACATAATCACGGCGAAGAATGTGGATCAGAATGTGGAGATGGCTGTGATTGTAAAGATCATGAAGCACTTGTAGTTGAATTAGAAGATGAACATGGAAATACAGTTTCATGTGAAGTTATAGACGGTTTTACATTCAATGATGCAGAATTTGCATTGGTACAAAACCCACAAGATGATTCAGTATATTTGTTTAAAGTAGTTGGTGAAGGTGAAGAGGGAGAACTTGTTGTCCCTGAAGATGAAGAATTTGATGCTGCAACTGCTTATTATGAGTCAACACTAGAAAAATAAATTTTAACTTTGAAGGTCGCTAGAATTTGTATAGCGACCTTTTTTGATTTTAAGTAGCATTAAAAACTAAGTAATATCAGGGGTGACAACTATATGGAAAAATTAGCAATATTCGATGTGGATTACACAATTACAAAAAGAGAAACACTTTTTGAATTTTTTATGTTTATGATATCAAAAAAACCAAAACTAATAATTTATATGCCCAAGAGTTTTGGAGCGTCACTATTATATGCTACGAAATTTATTAGTGCGGCCAGGGCCAAAGAGTATTTTTTGTCATTTGTAACTAAGATACATGAAGATGAATTAAAAGAAGTAGTTAAGGAATTTTATGAAAAACGGTTTAGTAAAATATTTTACACGGATGCTATAGATACAATGAAAAAGTTAAAAAAACAAGGATATAAAATATATTTGATTTCTGCGTCAGCTGAATTTTATCTAAATGAGTTATATAATATAAAAGAAGTGGATAAAGTAATTGGAACAAGATTTGAATTTGTAGATGGATATTATAATGGCAAAATTGTTGGGGAGAACAATAAAGGTGAAGAAAAGGTGAAAAGACTCTTCCAAGTTTTAAAAGAGGAAAATTTAGATGTGGATTTTAAAAATTCTTATATGTATTCAGACTCCCTTACAGATTTGCCCTTATTAAAACTTGTAGGGCATCCCTATCTTATAAATTCAAGAAAAAAGAATAATAATATAGAAATTTTAAATTGGAAGTAAATCCTAGGAGATGTAATTATGGATTCAAGTTATAGAAAATATTATTTTTGCAATGAAGAAATTAAAGACAGCAATAGTTTTAGTGATGAATTTTTGCTTAGTGGAAAATCTCTTTATGAAGTTTTTAGAG
>Ga0255362_1000169_pt1 | contig 16957 bp, 19 predicted proteins | sample GFST75r2metaG_FD_186000 | JGI IMG/M metagenome (GOLD analysis project Ga0255362, IMG submission 186000)
TCTTTATTCACTCTAGTTTGAGTACTATGTTTAATCTCCAATCACGAAACTTCTCAGGAATATCATCTTCATTATCATATAATTTCTTAATAGTATTCTGAAGATCATCTGCATAACAACGTAGCATATATAATGAATCAACTTCTCTTTGTATTCGTGGTTTAACATTCTCCCAGAAATGCTTATTTTCAGCTTTTCCTTCCGAATTATCATGAGTTTTGAGAGTATCCAATGAATCTAAATGAATTTGTATCTGTGCAATAGTAGCTTCCATTAATATATTAGCTTTATCTCTTTCTTTAGAAGTAAAGGAGACAGATTTAATAGGAAGAAATTCATAATCCAAAATAAAACTTTTAATTTCCGTTCTAAGCTCACTTTCATCCATATTCTTAAGAGTATCTTCATAATCCAAGTGACATTCCATTTTTATGAATTTATTAAAATTTTCTTCAAATATTGAAATATCCTTAAACTCCCCAGAATCCAGGAACTTCAAATATTTCAGCCACTGCCTAAATTCTTCATAATTAATAACCTTATAATCAAAGAAATCAATTAAGTTTTCAATAGAAGATTTAACATCATATATTCTGTCAGAATCAAGTTCACCCTCTGATTTAATAGAATTAAAACAATCCCATATAAAAACTGTAAGTTCTTGTTTAAAATCAACCCAATTATCTATGTGAGATCTCCCACTATTTTCCATTTTTAAAACCTCCAAAATAATATCTATTTCACATCAAAAGATCAATCTAATCTGTTATATTTCATCTTCCTTAAAGATTTTCCCGCAACATTTCGCACTGTTTCATTACTGTCTTGTTCAGCATTAACCAGCACGGATATTACACATTTATCCTTTGAATCACCTAAAACATTGGCTACAATTTCACGCATGGAATCATCACCATTTTCTAAAGCATTAATCAAAGCATTAATGGCAGGAGCACTACCAATATTAACTAAAGCTTTAGCAGCCATATAACGTACAAAATAATCTTTATCATTGGAAGCATAAGCAAGTACTTCTACAGACTGCGGACTACCAATTATCCAAGAAGTTAATGGTTCATAAAAACGTGCAGCATCCTCATTTTCCCGGAGAATAGGGATCAATGCATCTACAGCCTTTTTATCAGCAATCTTTTTAACTAAATTATAAACAACAGATCGCACTTTATAACTCCAATTAGAAGCTAGAATAAAATCCACCATAAAATTATCAACTCATTAAATAAAATATACCTATTATTTCAGGGTAAACGTGAATTATTTTTTGATCATGTCTATATAGTATTATATTCAAATTAAATTTTATAAATTTATAGTTAAATTTAATAATTTTTCACTTTTAAGCAAATTTAATTTCCATAGTTAATACGGGAAAGTAATATTTATTCTAATTGAAAGTATAAAATATAAATAAAATCAGAGATCTCTTAAAAATGCTTAAAGCAATTCAAATGAAACAATCATCACCTAACATGCTATTGTATATAATAATAGTAATCTTAACGGTGTCATTAGCTGTGGCGGTGGGATATATCTTTTATGGGAATGTGAATCATCCTACAATAACAAATAATACGACTAATATAACTCCAAATCAAACTATAAACCAGACAACTACAAACAACAATTCAGGAGCTACAATCAGTGAAAACGAAGCTATAAACATAGCAATACAATATGCAACAGCTCATGAGGGATTAATTAAATTTCCACTCTCTGTTGGACATAATCCGGGTTCAGTTGAATTAGAAATGTATGGATCGAACCCTAATCAGTTAGAATATGTAATAACTATTGTAAATAATGATACTGGGCAATTAATGGGTTATGTAGACGTGAATGCTAATAATGGACAAGTAATAGATTATTATCAAAACCCAAAGTAAAAGTTTATACTAACTTCACATAGATCCTAATTTAAAAAAAATTAAAATATTTATTAGTGTTCTTGGAAGTATTTTTTACCCATCATATCCTCTAAATTAGATACAATACGTTCTAATTCAGGAGCTGGAATGCTTACCACTATTTCATCAGGTTTTATATCCGTAAAATTCCTTGATCCTACATCAGCAAAACCATACGTAACTTCCCCCGTTAAGTAGGGTTTAGATGCCATAGTACAGCATATAGGACCTACGCCTGCGCCCAGGGCATCGGCACCTGAATCATAAGCATTAGCATGAAGTAAATCCATACCCTGTTTAGCTTCACATACAATGAATATAACGTCAGGATCAAAATCTGCTTTAGTCAAGGGTGCGAAAATCACTGCATGAAATATTCCAGGTTCCATTGCAGGATTATGTGTTCCCGCACGTTGAAAAGCTGGTACACTCTTAAAAACTCCTCTTGGTATAAGGAAGGAACCGCTGCGCATGTTAGCAGGTAATTCCTTAGGATCCTTCATTCCAGAATACCTCATACCGCCACCGCATTCCTCTTCTTCCACTGTTGAATAGAATATTTCACCATTCATAGCTTTACCCAGCTTCGCGCAGAACCTTGATTTACCAATTTCCTTCTCAATATTCCGTGGCTCTCTAACTGACCATTTAATAGCCACAGGAGCATTTTTAAGCTCTAAGATATCAATTAACTTTTCCCCTAATTCTTGATACATGGTTTTACCCCGTTTTACTATAACTTTATTTTTTTTATATTATTAATTCTGATTATACATTTTTTCAATAATAAATTTTTATTTAATTAAAAAAAATTAGGACCCCCGTTGAAAATTGAATGTTATCAATATATGGGTGCACTTGTTTCTCGTGAATTTTAAATTAATTGCAAAATTTTTTAACCCACTCAGGTTTACAATCGTAGGAGATGCTCCGCATTAACATGTGCAATTCGCTTTTTATCAGCTTTGCTCACTGGAAGTTGATCCAAGAAAGCAAGAGCTTGTGACATCGAGCCGTAGGGATAATCTGCTGAGAACATGATCCGGTCCGCGCCGACTTGAAGTAACAAGTCAAGGAATGTTTGAGTCCAGTTGAAACCGCTGAAAGTGTAATGAATATTCTCTTGGAGATAAGCACCTACAGAACGTTCCAGTTTCGTCATTTCTTTAGGTAAATTATTATCAATCCTGGGCAACATGAATGGAAGAGCTTCACCCATGTGGCCGATTATCATCTGTAGATTCGGGTATCGGTCGAATACTCCGCTCAGGATGATACGTAGGATATGTATCGCGGTTTCAATGTGCCAACCCCACCCTGCAGCAGCGAACTGAGCAGCCACCTGCCGTGAATAATTTCCAGTATAAGAGGCTTTAATTACAGGTTGCGGTGGAGGTGTCGGGTGAAGATAAATCGGAACATTTAACGCTTCTGCACGCTCAAAAATCGGCCAGAAAAACTCATCATCCAAGTAACGACCCTTAACATGACCGTTAATTACTCCACCCTTGAAATCATATTCAATGACCATACGCTCTAACTCATTCGCTGCAGTGTCTGGAGCTGCAGTTGGTAAGGTAGCTAATCCTAAAAAACGAGTTGGATGAAGTTGAACAGCGTCGGCGAGATAATCATTTGCATCTAATGCAAGATCCACTGCCGCGGATGCGTTTAGTTGCTCTACACCGGGAGAAGTTAATGACAGTACCTGCACATCAATACCTGCCTCATCCATCTCCATAATCCTACCCTCACCTATATCTGCAAGCTGATCTATTGGTAAAACAAAACCACCTGTCTGCTGAGGATGCATCTTTGCTGCTTGTGCTTGAGCTTTAAGCTGATGTCCAGGACCTTCAAAGAATAATGGAGTCGCGTAATGCTCTTCAAGCGTGATGGTGCGAAACTGATTATCCTTTTGAGGTGATTTATTAGATTCTTTTTTATTCATCTTAAAATATTCCTCCTATAACATGTTTAAATTCAAAATTAAAAACATTTAATATTCATTACCAAGATAAAATCACTATAATATTATATTATTATTATGACAAGAAAAATTTTTTCATATAATCAAAGGTCTAATTCGTACACTTAAAAATTAGCTGTAAAATGGATTTTAGATAAAATTAATAATTACCTTTCTATTTGTTTTATTTCTCAAAAAAAATTAGGAATCTTTTTATTATGACTAAGAGACTCTTCTGGAAAAAGCCTATAAGTCATTTATTAGAGGTTAGTGAGAGTAAAAAGGGTCTTAAAAAAGTTTTAGGAACACCAGCAGTTTTTTTAATGGGTTTGGGAGCTATTATAGGTGCAGGTATATTCATACTTACAGGGGTTGCATCAGCTTATTATGCAGGACCGGCCCTGGTTTTATCCTTCGTATTCGCGGGTATTGCATGTTTATTCACTGCTCTTTGTTACGCTGAATTCGCAACTATGGTACCTGTAGCTGGCAGCGCCTATACTTATAGTTATGTTACATTAGGAGAATTATTCGCTTGGATCATAGGCTGGGACCTCATATTAGAGTATACCTTAATTGTAACTGCATTAGCTGTAGGTTGGTCCGGTTATATGGTTAGTATAATATCAACGTTAGGAATTAATTTACCATCTCAACTCTTAAATCCTCCTGGAGTTTCTGGAGGATTCGTTAACCTCCCTGCTGTTATTATTATAGGCATTATAAGCCTGCTTCTAATTCGCGGTACTAAGCTTAGTTCACAATTTAACTCACTTATTGTTATGATTAAACTCTTCGTTGTATTATTATTCATAGCTATAGGAGTTAATTATATTCATCCGGCTAATTATCATCCCTTCCTACCATACGGTTATATCGGCATATTTAAAGGTGCAGCTATAATATTCTTTGCTTATATAGGCTTTGACGCCATCACCACCGCAGCGGAGGAAGTTAAAAATCCGCAGAGAACCTTCCCCATCGCTATTTTAGGATCGCTAGTAGTCGCCAGCATACTCTACATTATAGTTACTCTTGTTCTAAATGGTATGGTTCCGTATTACTCATTAGGAATCGCCGCTCCAGTGGCTTACGCTTTGAACAGTGTCGGCATTCACTGGGCAGATATTGTGGTTTCGGTGGGGGCATTAGCGGGTCTCACTAGTGTAATATTGGTGGGTTTCTTTGGACAGAGCAGAGTATTCTATGCTATGGCAAGGGACGGTTTACTACCACCTTTCTTCACTAAACTTCATGAAACATTTCAAACTCCAATTAATGGTATAATGCTCGTGGGAGTTGTTGCCGCTGTTTTAGCAGCTTTCCTCCCGATAACTGATATAGCTGAATTAGTGAACATTGGAACCTTAGCTGCGTTTATAATTGTATCCGCATCAGTATTAGTTTTAAGAAAGACTAGACCAGATATTAATCGCCCATTTAAAACACCTTATCTTCCCTGGGTTCCCATACTAGCAATAATATCTGCTTTAGGTCTAGTATATGAATTACCAACGGTAACTCAACTACGATTCGTGGTTTGGCTGGCTATAGGTTTATTTATATATTTCTTCTATGGTAGGAAACATAGTCATCTTACTGGAGAGCATGGAACCGGCGAAGAAGAAGTAATCAAGAACATTCCCGAAGAATAAATGTATTTAATCTTTTCATTTGATATTTTTTATTTAATATTATTTCGGGAAAATTATTTACATTTAGAAAACCATAAATAATCATGTAAAGGATGATGAGGAATTGTTTATGACCGATGAAAATGAATATGAAAAGGCAAGTTTTGCAGCAGGATGTTTCTGGGGTGTAGAGGAAGCCTTTAGAAGTCTAGATGGAGTAATATCAACTACCGTAGGTTATATGGGTGGAATAACTGAAAATCCAACCTATACAGATGTTTGCAGTGGAACCACAGGTCATGCTGAGACTGTAGAAGTAATTTTTGACCCCCAGGTTATATCTTATGATGATTTATTAAATGTATTCTGGCAAACACATGATCCCACCACCTTAAACAGGCAAGGCCCGGATATAGGTGACCAATATCGTTCTGTAATCTTTTATTATAACGAGAACCAGGAAAAGCTGGCGTTATCATCTAAGGAGAAATTACAAAAATCTGGTGAATATGATAGAGAGATAGTGACCCAAATAATTCCAGCTCCTAAATTTTATCCTGCTGAGGATTATCATCAGAAATACTTAGCGAAGAGGGGTAAAAAGAGTTGTAGATTTTAACAATCCTTTAATATTTTATATAATTCAAGATAAAATTGGTTAGTTCTTATGAAAATGGATGAATTAAGAGAATTTTTCAAGCGAGATGAATTCGCTAAGTATGCTGGTATAAAAATTGTGGATGTTTCACCTGGTTATGCTAAAACTGAAATGTTTATCAGTGAAATTCATCTTAATGGTGTTAAAACCGTTCATGGTGGTGTTTTATTTACATTAGCTGATTTTGCCTTTGCAGTGGCTGCTAACAGTCATGGTAGAGTTACGGTAGCTATAAATGTTAATATTACTTTTATGAAAGCCGTTAAAACTGGTAGGATTACAGCTGAAGCCCGTGAGTTATCAAGTAATCCTAAACTTGCTACTTACACTGTTGATATTGTTGATGATGAAGGTGATTTAGTCGCTGTATTCCAAGGGTTAGCTTACCGGAAAAAAGATACACTTCAATCTTTAATGGATTAAAAAAAAAAATAATAGTAGATGATACTTTATGGAAAAAAATGATATAATTGATTTATTAAATGAGGATTTCAGAAGAGAATTGATGGCATCCATGATTTACACGCAGAATTCATTCATCATGAAAGAATGCGATCCCAGCAGAGTAACAGAATCCATAGCAGTTGATGAAATGAGACATATGTGGTGGTTAGCTGATTTGATTACTAAAAGAGGCGGAAAACCAACCATGGAACATGAGGAACTTGACTTTGGTGGTGAAGACAAAAAAAGCATGCTCCAACGACAAATAGATTTAGAATCAACTGGAATAGAACGATACACTTATCAAATGAAGATCATTGACGATGAAGAAGTGGTTGGTGTCTTAGAACATATTCTAGCTGAAGAGAAGAGACATAGAAAAGAGTTTAAAGAGAGATTAGATAATTTAAAATAACATAATAATTAACATTTACATATTTTTTTTAAAAAAAATAAGCATTATTATATTTTAAACTAATTTCACTGCTTTATTTAATATTACTTTTACCTCAAATAAAATTTATTTTATCTAGAATATTTTATAAGCTTTTAATAGTATCATTCATTAAAATCTTTTATGGGAAGGAGCGAGTTATATGGTGGATTTAAGCAAGAATGAAATACAGGAATTGCAGGAGAAACTCATCTTAATTTATAAATATATAAATCAGGAGAGAATGTATGAAAAATTCTTCTTCGAAGGTTTAGATATTAAAAAATCTTTTAAAATGAATAATAAGTTAATTAATAAACTTTTAGAAATGAAAGATTCCGAAGAATTTCTAGAAACATGTATAATAGAGTTAGAAGAACTTAAAACAGAAGATGTGGAAATAGAAGATAAGATTTCTCTAAATGATATATTAAATAACCAAGATTTTGAAGATTTATATCATAAGTATGATATGAAAAACCCGGATGATGTGGATAAATTAGATATAAATAAATTATTAGATTTTACTTAAACCCCTTGAATTTATTCTTATTATCCTTTTAGGAGTTACAATCATGTTAATATTCATATCATAAGCTTCTCGGGGAACATTCTTAACAATCTGTTTTTCATCTATCAGAGTAACTATAGGCGTACTGGTTGAAATAGATTTATAATTTAGAAGATGAGATATTTCCTGATCTCCAAATCCCCCACCTTTACCTAACCGTCCACCTCCCAAATCAACAGCTACCGAACCTTCCAGCATTAGATCCACCTGGGATAACTTTTTAATGGATTTACCAAATTTAAAAGCTCCTCCTAGAGTAGCAGCAAATTTTTCTTGACCCTTAACATTATCCGGATTAATTAATAAATATCCATTCTTTAATTTAGGAGTTGCCATTATCAAAGTCTTCTCATCCAAGAATACATATTCACGAATCTTTAATTGAACTGAATCAGGACTAACAAATATATACCTCGAATTAAGCCACTCCACTGATCTTCTAAGCATATCAGCAGCTTTTACAGCATCATTAAAAATAGGAATTCTCCCATAACTGGATTGTGGGAAAAAGCTCCAAATTTTCTTTCTTAAAATTTTCTTTTCATCACTAATCATAATTATTATAATATTATGAAACAGATTGAATAAAAGCATCTATATTAAAAAATGAAATTTCAAATTTAATTAACTAATTTATTTTTTTACACCATAGTTTTATAAAGTCGAATTAAACAAATAAATGTAAACACTAATTTATTTTGAATATAAAATTAATATTCAAAGTGTAAATCTCTTTAAAGACTTATTACCTAGAATATTACCTTTTTTTTATATTCTGAAAAAATAAACAATATTATAAAAATTAGAAACCTTAAATTTAACAAAAAAATTTTGGATAAGTGATATTAAAATGTCAGGAATTGTAGGATATGGAGTTCATATACCATCATATAGAATAAAAGTTGAAGAAATCGCTAAAGTATGGGGTGATGATCCAACTGCTATCTCCAGAGGATTAATTGTACAAGAAAAAAGTGTACCAGCTCCTGATGAAGATACAGCAACAATATCAGTTGAAGCATCAAGAAGTGCTCTTAAAAGAGCCTTAATAGACCCTCAAAAAATTCAAGCCGTATACGTGGGCTCAGAATCACATCCATACGCAGTAAAACCAACCGCAACAATAGTAGCAGAGGCTGTGGAAGCTACACCTAATTTAACTGCTGCTGACCTTGAATTCGCATGTAAAGCAGGTACCGCGGGAATACAAATGTGTATGGGACTTGTTGACTCAGATTTAATAGAATATGGATTAGCTGTCGGTGCAGATACAGCTCAAGGTGCACCTAGTGATGCTTTAGAATACACTGCATCAGCAGGTGGAGCTGCTTATATTATAGGAAAAAATAATACAATAGCAGATTTTGAAGGAACCTGCAGTTACACATCCGACACTCCGGATTTCTATAGACGTGAAGGAAAACCTTACCCTAAACACGGTGGAAGATTCACAGGTGAACCAGCCTTCTTTAAACATGTACTAACTGCTGCTAAAGAGTTATTCCAGAAAATGGGTACTGAAGCTTCTGATTATGATCATGTAGTATTCCATCAGCCTAATGGTAAATTTTACATAAGAGCTGCTAAAAAATTAGGATTCAACCAAAAACAATATGAAACAGGACTATTAACCCCAGTTATAGGAAATACTTATTCAGGAGCAACTCCACTTGGACTAGCCGCAATACTTGATATTGCTAAACCCGGTGAACGTGTGATGGCTGTTTCTTACGGATCAGGTGCGGGAAGTGACGCTTTCAGCATAACCATTAACGATGAAATAGATGAAAGAAGAGATTTAGCTCCTAAAGTACAAGATATGATTCAAAATAAAGAATACGTTGATTATTCAATTTACGCTAAATATAAAGGTAAATTACGAATGGCGGGCTTAACCCAATATTAAATAAAATTTACAATAACAATATAACCGGGAGATTTATTCAATATGCAAAAAAATAAAATTTTATGGGGGATTAATTAAATTGAGAGATGTAGCAATAATAGGTGTCTCACAAACTAAATTCGGAGAATTATGGGACACTTCATTTAGAGATATGATCACTGAAGCTGGATTGAAAGCAATCCAAGATTCAGGTATTAAAGGAGCAGATGTAGATGCAATGTATGTTGGTAACATGTCCGCAGGTCTCTTTGTGGAACAGGAGCATATAGCATCACTTATAGCTGATCAAGCAGGTTTGAATCCTCTCCCATGCACGCGTGTAGAAGCAGCATGTGCATCAGGAGGTTTGGCTTTAAGAAGTGGAATCATGGCTGTAGCTTCAGGTTACCATGATATTGTTATATCAGCTGGAGTTGAGAAAATGACTGACGTAGTTGATCCAAGCCCCATAGTTTCCACTGCCTCTGATCAGGAATGGGAAGCTCAGCAAGGAATTAATTTTCCTTCACTCTATGCTATGATTGCCAGACGACATATGTATGAGTATGGAACAACTAGAGAACAATTAGCTATGTTCAGTGTGGTTAATCATAAAAATGGTGCTCGCAATCCTTTAGCACAATTTGGCATGGAAATAACAGTCGATCAGGTTTTAAATAGTAGTATGGTGGCTGATCCTCTGAGATTACTGGATTGTTCACCAATAACTGATGGAGCTGCAGCTGCAATACTCTGCCCCGCTGAGGATGCTCATAAATACACTGACTCACCAGTATATGTGAAAGCCTCCACTCAGGCATCAGGTACAATTGCATTACATGAAAGGAAAGATATAACCACTATCGATTCAACGGTTCATGCGGCTCGAAAAGCATATAAAATGGCTGGTTTAACACCGAAGGATATTGATGCTGTTGAAGTGCATGATTGCTTCAGTATTAATGGTTTACTCGCCATAGAAGACTTAGGTTTTGTCGAAAAAGGAAAAGCAGGTTCTTTTGTAGAGGATGGAATGACAGAAATTGATGCACAGATTCCAGTTAACCCTTCAGGTGGTCTTAAATCTAGAGGACATCCATTAGGTGCAACGGGAATAGCACAAGCAGCTGAAATTGTATGGCAGTTACGAGGAGAAGCTGGTAAAAGACAGGTTAAAGACATTGAAGTGGGTATGACTCATAATATTGGTGGAACCGGAGGAACCGCTGCAGTACATATACTCTCCAATTAAAAAAAAAGAAATTGATATTAATTTTTTATGGTGAATTTTTAATAAACCCAAAATTTTTATTACTTTTTTTGATCATCCTAATGGATGAAAAGAAAAATATTCACGAGGGATGAAAAGAAAAATTTTTATTAAATAAATTAAAAAATATTTTTTTTTATTCACTAGTAACTGGTAGGTTTTTGGATTTCCGATAAAAAATCAATGCTTTATGGGTTACTAAAAAATAAAAATTATTTTTTAAAAAGTTTCCTTGGACATTTTTTGTGGTAAATTTTATGATTTTTAATTACATAATTTTCTGGTCCAGGTAATGGTAAAATAATTACTTTTTGTTTACAAGCTGCACAAGGCATAATTCTCACCTCTATGTTATTAATTTTGAGGTGATTACATATATAAAGGTTATTAATATTTAATAAATTTTTAACAGTTTACTAATAACATCTGGAATCTTGATAAAATAAACCAGAATCTGAAACTAATATTTTAAATTCATACGATTAAATAATGTAATTGATAATACAGTGGGATACCATCTTTTTCCATATATATTTTGGTGTTATTAATTATGTTCTTCTTCTAATAAATGTAATAATTTATGATAATTATCTTCACCAAGTTCGTGCAAAAGCTGATGATGATACTCATTTTTCACAAGATGTAACAGGTTATGATATGCATCTGTTCCTAAGGCATGTAATATCTCATGATAAGCATCATCAACAGTTAACTTAACATCACATGAGAAACCATTTTCTTTTAGCAAATGTAACAGTGCTGCCGACTTAGGGAGTGCGAGATTAGCCTTTTCAACCAGTTCAGGATTGTTGAATATCTCATTTGGAGAGCCTTGCCCAATAAAGCTCCCTTCATGGAGTACAAAAATTTTATCAGCAAATTGAGTTATAATCTCCACATCATGTGAAGAGATAATTATACTCATATCATCTTGGTTCAATTCATAAAGTAAACTCATGATTTGTTTAGCACCTTGAGGATCCAATCCAGTAGTTGGTTCATCCATAACCATTATTTCCGGCTTCATGGCTAATATACCGGCGATTGCAACCCTTTTTTTCTGTCCACCACTTAAATGATGGGGTGCTTTTTTTTCCAACCCACTCATACCTACCATAGCTAAAGACTCTTTAACTCTATTTTCAACTTCTTCGATAGAAAGACCGAGATTCATAGGTCCAAATGCCACATCTTCTTCAACAGTAGGTGCAAAAAGTTGATCATCCGGGTTTTGAAATACAATACCTACTTTCTGTCTAGTTCTTAATAATCCATCTTTTTTATAGTTTAATGGTTCACCATCAATTTTTATTACCCCTGAAGACGGTTTTAAAATACCATTAAAATGTAAAAAAAGTGTAGATTTACCAGCACCATTTGAACCAATTATAGCTGCTCTTTCACCCTTTTTAATCTCAATATTAATATCCTGAAGAGCAGAAGTCCCATCCGGATAAATGTAACTCATGTTTTCAGTTTCAATGATTGCTTTTGTCATAATAATTAATCCTACTTCTAAATTTTTTTCTGTAAAATGAAAGGATTTCGTATTTACTTTTATTTTGGATCTTATATTCTAATTGATCTGCCAATAAAACCCATTTATTAAATTTAAGTTCATAGTTTTTCCCTATTTTATAGTATAATATATAAATTAAACTTTTGATAATGATGTTTATCTAAAAAAAAAGAAAGATAAGATAAAATATCAAATCTTTTATGTACCAATTCTTTTTCGTCTTTTTAATATTGTAGCTACACCAAGGAATAAACCCATTGCTATGAAACATCCAATAACTAAAGCTACTATTCCAGCCAACTTCGTGTCACCCAATTGACTTACCTCATAACCAGCGAAAGGGGCATTCCAATAGCCAGGATTTGAGAAATCATTAGAACTAGCATTCCATAATTTAGGGTTTAAATGTGTTGCAGTTGCACCGAGTCCGTCAGGATTGGTTGAAGCTATATATGGTGATAAAACAGCGATTATTAATGCAACCGCCACCCCTCCAATTACAAGATTCCTTGTATCCTTCTTCATTTTGACGGAACCTCCTCTTCCTGTGGGCCTGTGCTTAAATCGAAGTCATCTTTATTTTTCTTACTGTTCCAGGCGAGTAAATCTGGCCGTACTCTTTGCAGGGTGAAAACAACAATTACGGTTATTATTGCCTCGAATATGCCGATCATCGCGTGATATCCACCCATGTATAAAAGACCTAATTGTATTGGGAATGTTCCTGCTAGAGCCATTTCTACAGCTGCCATGCAAGCTGCTAAGAATATAGCTATCCATGCTGCTACTCCAACAGACCAGTATTTGCCTAAATTCAGCAATCCACCTAAACGTGGGTGTTTAAGCGCTTGCCACATGTAAAATCCTACAAAACTACCTATTACACCCATATTAATCACATTTGCCCCATAAGTGGTTACTCCTCCATCTCCGAAGAATAAGGCCTGTACCATTAGTACTAATGCGATACATATTACTCCGGCCCAGGGACTCATGAATATTATAGCAACCATTGCAGCGCCAACCATATGTCCGCTTGATCCAAATGGCACAGGGATATTCATGGACATTATGGCAAATATACCGGCTGCTAAAACTGCCATTAATGGTATGTTTTTTTCATTTAGATTGTTTCTTGACCACCGGAAAGCAAAGAACAAGAAAAATAATGCAATAACGTAATAAATTGCACACTGCCACAGTGGTATAAATCCGTCTGGTATATGCAAAATTACCCTCCTCCTATTATATTATTTCAAGGGCCACAAATACATAAGTTTAATAAGGTATTACTAATTCCATCTTTTTTATAAACCACGTAATACTCATTAAACTTCATTTTAAACCCTTAAACTCCTCATTAGGAATTTTTATCATATAAACCTTTTCCCCAGTATTACTTATATCTGGGGTTTTTCCTGAAAAATTAATACTAATTTATTACTAAAAAATGTTTTGATGGGGTAAATGTAATAAAATAAGAATATAATTGATCATTTTGAATGAAATTATTCAAGATTTCAGGAAAATAAAAAATTATAAAAAAAAGGATTTATCCAAATAAGATGGCTTTTTAATATTTTTTTAATTACTAGTCATAGTGAGAATAATTGATACTATTTAGAGAACTGTATTCCAAAACTTTCTGTATACCATTTTTTTTGTCTTTTTGGTAATTGAGAATAAGCAACATCTAAAAAAAAATTGTTTAATTATGAATTTTTTGGAGTCGCATTATCATTTCTAACTAATCCCATTAAACCAGCAACTCCAATTAAAGCAGCCCCAAAAATACCATAAGAAGTCGGAATACTTATTAATAACCAGATTGAACTGATAATTAAGATTACACCACCGATTTTAGCATTTAGATTAACACATACTGCTCCAATTAATCCAATTATAGAAGCTAGTATAGCACTAACACCATCGATTCCTACCGAAGATAATACATAAAATCCCCCTTGTAAACCTAAGACTCCACCTATAACTCCAACTACAAATTCTAAGGTTAAAAATCTTTTAAATTTTTCGACAATTATCATTGTATATACCAACTCATTTCAATAATTCGAATAATAGAGTAGCTTATTTTTTTATATAGTCTAATATTCACATTTATCAATTTATTTCAAAATTTTTTTTACCCTAAATGAATTATATTATATTTTAATATTTCTTTCTTGATTTAATGAGTATGTAGATTAAAATGAAATTGAGTTTAAGGTTGGTTTTTTTATTTTTTTAATGTTGTGGTTCTTAAGGATTTTAACAAATGGCACAGCGACGTTAAAGAATACATCGATGGCTTATATCAAATAAACTCAAGAAATATGCAGAAAGGTAAATCCATCAATATATCAGAGTTAAATTTAGCATTTGGTATGTTATGTCTCCGTGGAGATAAGACAAAAATGCCACAGTCATTAGCATCTAACCAATGTCCACACGCCGACCCGGTGCAGCAGATCGTCTTGCCGCGTAAAACAAGCTTATAATCACTAATAACTCTATAATTAGAAGGGCCAGATCACTGAAAATCATCATAAGGGTTGATTCATTTCTCAACAATATTGAAATAACTGCAAAAATAATGACAATAATAAATGCTAATATCACAGCAGTTTTAAAGGAGATTAATGGTGCATTTTTATAAGAAAACATTTTTGTACTTTTAATTCAAAAATTTGTTCTATACAAAAAAATGATATATTTTTTAATTTCTTATATATTATTATACTATTTACATTATGAAGTATTTCCTTAAATCTATTATAATATTAATATAGACAATTAATTATAAAAAACAATAATTGATTATTATAAAAATAATCTCTAATATAAAAAAGAATCTGTATAATAATCTAATGTATGACTTCAATACTTAATCCAATACCCTAACCTTTTTGACTGACTGCAAACTGTAAAATTGAATTATAATAATATTAAATTTTTTTAAAAAAATTCATAAAAAAAATCTGAAATGGTAATCTTTTACAATTGTTAAATGCAAACCAAAAAAATATAGTTCTAAAAGGGGGGGACTTTCAAAATGAAAAAAATTTATCCGTTATTTGGAATTATTGGCCCTGTGGTATATATTCTAGCAGTTTTCATTGGCAGTGCATTAAGGCATGATTACAGTGCTTTTTACAATTCTATAAGCGAGCTTAACAATGCAAACACTCCGAATAAGCTTTTTTTAGATGTTTTATTTGGAATTTATAACATATCTCTCTTGATTTTCGGATTAGGAGCCTACTTAGATTCTAGCAATAAAAGTAAAAAATATAATGCGGCAACATTAATGCTAGTCATTATAGGGGTTTTGGGTTTATTGGTTCTGATTTTTACACAGGATCCACGAGGGACACCAGCCACATTAAACGGCACTATTCACATAATATTATCTGGAATAACTGCAGCATTCACCATAATATCCATTATACTTGTTGGTCTGAGTTTTAGAAAATATACTCAGATAAAATTATTCTCTTGGTACTCTTATATCACGGCTGTACTGATTTTTGTATCAGGAGGAGTAGCTGCTGGTTCATTCGCTAACAATAGTGCTTATGGGGGATTATTTGAGAGAATCACAATTTTTTTATTCATGATATGGTTAATTATATTCTCTTACATCCTTTTAAGAAGAAATTAAACTGAAACTCATTATAAACTAATTTATATTAATTTTATTTTAATTTTTTTTTTAGATGTGGAAAATAAATTTTGTGAATATGTCAAAAAATCTCCTTCCAGTCATCAACCCGTCATTTCAACTTTTAAGTTTATCACCATTCACAAGGAAACCCATTCCCCCGCAAATTTTACAATTTTCATCTCAAATAATATAAACTTTTTTAATCATATTCTAATTTTTCCACGTGTATATCTTTAATTTGACTGAATTAAGCCAAATATGAATTATCTTAATTTTTATGAAAAAAAATAAGTTTTTTTTTATGAAAAAATCTTATTTATAATTGTTTCTGTGAATAGCTGGTTGTATAGTGATGGGGGAACGACAATTATATTACCCTTGGAGTACTGATCGGAGATTACTTCCGCTAATTTTATACTTTTCGTGGGATCAAGTAAAGCAGCTTCAATAGCATTTCCCACAGCCAAAACGGCAGCCCCTCTTGTATCACCATTCTTCTGTTCTTGCCTTATAAAACCTAAAGAGTCATTATCTGGAACAGTACCCTCACCCGGCACATTAATAGGTCCAACAGCTTGTACTATGGCATCTAATGCATATGTTTTAACAATTATCACACCATCAGTTTTAATGCCGGTATTGTACTGTACAGTCTGCTGAGCTAATTGGGCATCCATAGTAGTGTTACTCCACCATAAAGTGTCATGAAGATATAGTTTAGTATCACCTTGTGCTGCTGCAGTTGCAGGAGGACTTGCAGTAGGATTCGCCATACCACCAGGATATAAAGGTGTCACATTAGTAATAGAACTATGATTCACTGTAGTTATAAAAGCCATATCACACGCACCAGGACCCGGCCTAGTTTCAGTAGGATCCGCACCCATAACCAACAAAGTATGATTTCCAGTGCCAATTACCTCATCAACTAAAATTGGACCTAAATACCAATGAAAAACTCCTATTACTCCAATAACAACTAATA
>Ga0255362_1000171_pt1 | contig 16927 bp, 14 predicted proteins | sample GFST75r2metaG_FD_186000 | JGI IMG/M metagenome (GOLD analysis project Ga0255362, IMG submission 186000)
ACGACACTGTGCGCGCGAACCTGCTCTGGGCGTATCCCGACACGACCGAAGATGAGTTGCTTACGGCACTCCGCTTAGCCGCCGCTGACGATTTTGTCGCGAAGCTTCCTGATCGGATGGAGACGGTGCTCGGCGACCGGGGGGTGCGCTTGTCGGGCGGCGAGCAGCAGCAGCTCGCCCTTGCACGGGCGTTGCTCAGGAAGCCCAGCGTGTTGATCCTCGATGAAGCGACGAGCAGCCTGGACTCAGAGAACGAACGGCGCATTCAAGAGGCGATTGAAGCCCTGCACGGCGGCATCACCATCGTCGCTATCACCCACCGCCTCTCAACGATCCGCAACGCGGATGTCATCTACGTGCTTGAGCACGGGCGCGTAATAGAGACCGGGGACTGGGCGTCGCTCACCGCCGGAGAGACCGGGCGTTTCTTCGAGTTATGCACGGCGCAAGACGCGCTGCCGAAGATAAGGGATGTCAGTGCAGCCCCTCAAAGGGTCGGACCGTCCTTTTCGCCCGTCGAGTAATGGGGCAGCCGTTCCATTCGCGCGACATAGAGGCACAGCAAAGCTAATCAGGTCCCCTTGACCGGCACGTGTATCGGGCGCCATTACCAGAATGCCCCAAATCACCGCATAACCTGCCCCGTCCACGACAAAAATGACTGTCGAATGGCACAATGCAGAGTAAGCTAGTGCTTTGAAAGCTATTGCTTCACTCACAGCGACAACCGGTAGCGTACCGGCAAACACGACGAATAGACTCCGTGGCGTCAAGCCTCCGCGTCGCAGTGTCGTCGAAGATTTCTCAGTAAGCAATAGAATCACTGCGTAGCGGCAAAACTAAGTCAGCGATACTCGCACGGCCCCGTATAAAGTACCCAGCTTCATTGCAGTAGAGGCACCGATCTTTGATACAGGATGATCGCGAACACGATCACGCAGATAACGACAAATATGGCGATGTTTTTTCTCCACGCCACATTGATCGCAGAGGGCTTCGTAAGTTCAACGAGCACGAGGAATTCAATGATAAGAAGTATAAGGAAGATCTCGAGCGCGTAGACGTTGAGTAAGACCAAAAGAGCGATAGTGGCAAACGTGAGCGCTAGTAGAGTATATACAAATCGCTGCGTCTCGGTGATAATCATCGTGTTCAACCAGAGGTAAGAGCTAGTTGTCAATAAACGTCAAGACTAGATATAAAAATGTCTCTAGTATGCGCGTTGCCCGCGGTGAGTCGAGGGGCCCACTAGATAGATGCACCGAATAAATGGAGATCTTGCCTTTGCGTTTCATATTTCAAAACCAGTTGGCTTTTGCGCATTAATCAAACTTCAGCAACTGCCTCTGAATGTTAAGTTAGGTCGTTTTTGCAAATCTACAGCACGCATCTCGTCATAGAAGTCTGGACTAACCTACGTTCGTCAAACTGACACAGAAACAAGGAGGAGAAGATGTATTCTCCAGAAATTTCTAAGGTGTGCACGGACATCATCACGGCAGGATGAGGTTCACCGTAATGAGTTATTAGGCGGATCACGAAAAATATACTGATACGCTTTGGTCAGAGAGATCGAAAATGAGAGCTTCTCAGTTCGACAAGGATACGAGCCTATAATCACGAGTACGGGAAAAACGTGTAACGGATAAACGTTCAAACACTGAAACAGCGACTGTGAGAAGCGTCAGCTCGCACCGCGTACCCCATGCGCTTCCGTGATGATTTCTTGTTCGATTTGGAACGTGGCTACAGGTGCCGGACGTCCGAATACACTGAAAATAGCTAATTAAAAAGACAAGACGGTCCAAGAACCGAAACTGTCTATCGGAAACGGCGTTTCTAAGAGGCTGTTTCTGAATTTATTGGTATTCGTTAGTGATTTTTCCGGGTAAAACACGTATTCAAACAGGCGTCGCGCGGACGTTTTCGATCTCAGATTGCCTGTGAAGTTGGTCTCTTTCAGGAAAAAGTGGCTAACAGTCTATCTTCTATTGGATCAAATACGCACGCGATGATAGCGACGAAAACGAACGCTATTGCTGCGCCGATCAAGTCTACGAGACATAGTATCGAAACATTCGTGCTCATCTTCCGCCTATCCTCCTGCGCGAAAACTTCATCGATAGCAATTGGAGTTCCCTTCTGGTAGAATTTGTCGATATTGTAAAGTCAGCATATACCATCGAGTGTCGCAAGTGAAGCCATCCTTCTGCTTGCGAACGCTACACTAATCATTCGTTATCTAACATCATGCGCCGACACTGACCGAAAGGGTGGGGGAGGTGGAGGTGCTGTAGGTGGTGGTGTCGCCGGCGAAGTAGGCGTAGTAGTGGTAGACGCCCTGGGACTCGCTGCGGGTGAAGGTGTAGGAGCCGTTTGAGGCGGTAGTGGTGGTGCCGGCCGCACTCCAGGTGCCTGATGGGCCGGCTCTGAGGAGGGTGATGGTCTTGCCGGGGACGGGGGTGGTGCCAGCGGTGAGGGTGCCGGAGAGGGTGAAGGATTGGTTGGCGGCGGGTTTGGTGGTGTTAGCGGTGATGGTGAGGGTGGTGGAGGCTAGGGTACCGACCGTCAGGGTGACCGTAGCCTGAGAGTCTGCATGAGTCTGATCCCCAATAAACTGAGCAATGTACTTGTGGTATCCGCTGGTGCTCTCGTTCAAAACAAAAGCGTAAGAGCCATTTTGATCCGTATATCTTGTTTCAAAAATGCCACCTCCCTGCGCAGGCTGCCCAACCACAGAGTCGTACAGGTCTATTTCTTTTCCTGCGAGAGGGCTGCCATTCGCATCCGTAAGGGTTCCAGACAGCGTGAACGGTTGGCCGACGCCGGGGTTGTTGACAGACGCATTCATAGAAGTGTTGGTGGGCTGCAGCGTGCCGACAGCCACCTCTAACGTGCTTACTACGCTAGCGGACGGACCGTCGCCCCAAAAGATAACTTCATAATAATATTGACCCGGGTTTTGATCACTAAAAGTCACAGAGTAGTGGCCGTTGGAGTCAGTATTCGTATTTGCCTCAGGAACCCAGTTTCCGGCAGGAAGTCGGGCATCCAAATAAAGGCCCTCGCCCGAAAGCGGCGTCCCATTTATATCCGTTAAGTATCCTGAAATGGTGAAAGACTGGTTGACACTGGGGTTGCTATTTGTGATATTTAAAGAAAGTGTAGTCGGCACGGGATTGCCTACGGTGAAGCCCCGCATGGCTCCAGAAGCAAGATAACCACTCGATGTGTTGCTGAAGCTAACCGTCAATTTGTAGCTTCCAGGCGAGGACTCGCTGCGGGTGAAGGTGTAGGAGCCGTTGGAGGCGGTGGTGGCGCTCATATTGACGAGTTGGCCCGAGGGACTCTGGATGGTCAACTCGATCGGTTGGCCGGTGAGGAACGCACCACTGACTGCATTTTGTAAGAATCCATAAACAGTGTAGGATTGATTAACAGCAAACGTGTAATTTGTTGCGAAAATACTAATGGCGGATTGTTGAAGGTTGCCGACCGTCAGGATGACCGTGGGGGAGGTGGAGGTGCTGTAGGTGGTGGTGTCGCCGGCGAAGTAGGCGTAGTAGTGGTAGACGCCCTGGGACTCGCTGCGGGTGAAGGTGTAGGAGCCGTTTGAGGCGGTAGTGGTGGTGCCGACCGCGCCCCAGGTGCCTGATGGGCCGGCTCTGAGGAGGGTGATAGTCTTGCCGGGGGTGGGGGTGGTGCCAGCGGTAAGGGTGCCGGAGAGGGTGAAGGATTGGTTGGCTGCAGGGGTGGTGGTGTTAGCGGTGATGGTGAGGGTGTTGGCGGTTATAGCAGCAACAAGCCCGACGGAACCGAGCAACGAGACTGAAAGCATGAGCGCGGCGACCGCAATGATTATGAGCTGTTTTTTTGTAGACACGGACACCCTACGACTTTGAATTATCGCTATAGCTGCGAAGACTTCTCTCCGCGCTTGTGCATACTACATAACTATTGTTAAAGTATTTAATTGTTGCTATTATTTACTAATAATTTTAATTTGTACAAGAAAATAACAAAACAGTCAATAGCTAATTCAAAATCAATTGTGCTTTTCGTCAAAAACTTGCATAAGTCACGCGCGTGATTTTATCGCTGAGAATATTCAGGCGATACGCATCCCAACCAAACCTTGAAACTTTACACAGATGAAAATAGTCGGGAGGGAGTAGAGTTTCCAACGGGCGTAAATCAAATGGATGTTCTAGCTACCCACGAGAGTGGGAATTTCGTGGTCTTTGAACTAAAACTGGCTCGTGGGGAAGACAAAGCGGCTTGGACAGCTGCTAAAGCACATGGGTTGGACCTAGGCGATGTTAGTAGCAAATAAGACCGTTCACGCGATCATTGTAGCTAAAGACATTGGAGACAGGCTCAAATACGCAGTATCGATAACTCCGGAGATCAACGCCGTCGAGTATGAGCCGAACTTCAAAATTCAATAAGCAAGCCTTCAAGACGCCTGACCAGCTGTCTAGACTGTGTATTCAACGTCCTTTTCAGGAATCATGATGTTATCGCAGTTTTGGAACACTTTAGGGTTGAGAGACAGATACTCGAAGTCTCAGCTGGCTTGCCCATCTAGTTTTTTTCGCTAAGAAACAGTCACCGGGACATAGGTCTCTCTGTAAGGCGCGGCCTGATTATCACGATAGAGCAAGAATTCCATTGTCATGTTGCTGCCGGTCCGATCTGGTTTCAAATTGATAACCTTTTGCCAGGTCTGAGTATCAGCGATCGATACATTCTCTGAATACAGAACAGTCGATTTGTTTGTGTCGTTCAATCTTACGACTAATTCGTATGACGTGTCCTGTTGCTCGTGATTGACAATGCCCACAGTAACTGGTTTTTGTTCGCCCAAGTGATACTGGGTGGGATAGTTGCCGATCGTACTGTTTGCACCCAATATGTAAAACTCCGTGAATGGTTCGCCCTGGTTAGGAAACGCAACCGTGTATCCGATGGTCAACGCGAGCGCTACTACAGACAGCACGAGAATCAAAGAAAACAGTTTGTCCACGCGACTTTCTGAACCTGGAAAGGCTTTTTCAACTATCGGAATCGGCGGAAGTTTGACAGAGAAGCGCTCTGCCTGGGGAGCTGCTCGTCTGCGCACCTCGGCAATCGCCGAGCATATCACGATGAATAGCGCCAGAGGCACAAGCAACGACCCCAAGTTCATGCCGAACCAGTAGCTGAGGATCAACAGCATTGCTGGAACAACAGCAACACTAAGACCTAACGAGAGCGCGATACGCTGGGAGTTATTAATACCTTTTTTAAGTGGGAAGAGAGCTGCAATAAGAGCATAACCGGGTACAAAGAAGACCACGATCACACCAATGGTAGGGCGAATGAACGTTTGGTTTAGGTAAGGTAAAAAATTGAACGCCAGTGTCGCGAGGGTGGCAACAATAACGAGTACGAGATCTATTGAATGGGTCCTAAGTGTAGGTCCATTGGTTTTGTTCATTGTGTGCCGAATAACTGCTTTTCGTTTCAAACGTAACCGTCCAAAATCATTGTGGTGCCGGTCCGATGTTGTAGTTGCAAACCAAGGTCGTTTCACTTTCGACTGTTCGCGGCCCTCTTTCCGTGAGCGCTAGAACCCATTTTCTAGGTGCAAGTGTTAGAAGCATTATGCCAAGACTTTGGTGTGAACCATAAATTCTGGGCTCATCGACCTAATTCCGTTAGCGCTGACGAATAAGCGTGAATGCTTCACAGGCCAGCGCCTAGTTTCTTCCGACGCGCTCAGAATCCGTTTCCCTCGCCTTAAGTTGCATAAACAAACCGTGTCTTGAAACACCGCCCTTATATAAGCGTATTCGGCGACTGAAACTATGCTTGATGCGCCTTTATTGAAATTGGCATACTTGCGAGTTATTTCTTGCTCACTAACTACCATCTAAATTTCACCTGGGCGTAAGCACTTTTTAGGTTTGTATCCTAAACTTGTATCCTGTTACTATCTCTAAATTATTAGTGCTGCTGCGAATGCCGTATAAGCATAACCCTTAGCATACCCTTCTACGCCTCGCATTCCAAGACAAGCAAGAATTCGAATAACCGTGGCCCGCACGACGTAGCGTATCTCCAACTTGTGCTGCCTCACGGAACTGAACTCACACACTATGTAGCATCCGCTTAAGTGCAAGTCGCGGGTACAGAAAATTTCTCTTTTCAAAGGGATTGCACATAACTGCCTGCAAGAAAAAACGTAAACCTTTTTTCTTCTCGCCCTCAGAGTAGTAAATAGAACCCATGAGGCCATAGATAACTGCCCGAGTCTTTCGGGTTATTTCGTCATCGTATTGCCGCATCGCTTCTTCGACTATTGAAATATACTCTTTAGCGGCTATCCGATGCCTTTTCAATGTTTCTGGGCCAGAACCCCCGAGCGTGTTGTCGCCGTGAATTCGATATTTAGCTAGTGGTTCAGCTATGTAGTGAAACTGGTGTTGTCGTGCCAGTTCCAAGTGAAACTTCAAATCGTTTAAGTAGAGCAATCCCTCATCATATCTCAGGTCCCCCACATTCCGCTTGTTGTAGAACAGTGTCGAGCCAAAGATGTAATTTGACCGCAAGAGCTCTTGCCAAATATCCCCGCCCTTTTTTGCCGATGAAGTGTTTCCGGGTCCTTCACTGAAGCTTTTTCCGATGGATCGTCCTGCCTGGTCAATAATCTCCCCTTCTGACCAAACGATTAAATCCTCGTCGCGTTCAAGAACCGCAAGTTGCTTCGTAAGTTTATCAGATACCCAGACGTCATCAGAATCTATTTTTGCGATAAACCTTCCTTTTGCCGCGTCGATGCCATCGTTCGAAGCTCTCGCTATGCCTAAATTACGCTCGTGAAATATTACGCGAATTCGGGGATCCTGCTTTGCATAGCGTTCGATAATCTCCCTCGTCGCGTCGGTTGAGGCACCATCCACAATGATGAGTTCGAGGTCTTCAAAATCCTGCCCTAAAACACTCTCGATGGCCTCGGCGATGAACCGCTCGGAATTCCACGTATTCATGCAAACGCTAACTAGCGGCACGATCATCCACCACTATGGGCCCATGACGCCTTGGTTGGGAGCCGATCTGTCATTATGTTGCCAGCCCTTCCGTTTCTATGACGCCACAGATGCGACACTTTCTCGGCTCCGTAGTATATGGTGATTTCGGTGACTTAGACCGCAATGACATGCCCGATCTGCTGTGCTTGCGCGCTCTTATCGCGCATTTTCGCGTTTTCATGCCCCCCACGTCACGTTTCGTTTTTTGCATGGAGTGGGTTCTTAAATAAACTGGTAATCAAGTGTCGGTCCTCATCGTTCAAGCCCAACTTATACATTAAAATCGCGTACAGGGCTAGAGGAATACCTGTAACTAATAACAAATGGACGTTGTAAAAAGCAAGTATCGATGAAATAATTATCATAAGAGATAACCCTAGAACGGGCGGGACGCTGATCTTTCGCAAGCCGAACTTATGCCCGTATCTTCCGAGAAAGAAGAGGCTCGTAAACACCACGAATGTTTCAGTTGCTACAGTAGTTGCTGCTGCCCCAAAATAACTATACTTCGGGATCACCAGCACATTTAGGGTTACGTTGAAGGCGACAGCCGCCATGACGATTTTCACATTAAGCCTTTGCAAGTTGGCGGCAATGAACGTGCGTCCCAGAATAATGCTGATGTACATCGCCACCGCTGACCATATTATGATTTGTAATGCTAAGGCGGATCCCGTGTACGCACGGCCAAAGAGCGTAGTGATAATCGGTGTTGCCCATAGAGTAACCGTAAATGCCATTGGCAACGCGATGTAAACCATATATTTTATCGATTTAGCACCAATATCCGTGAATGATTGTTTCGAGTCCTGGTGCAGCCTAGATAACAAAGGAAAAAGCGCGTATATGAACATTGACGGTACAACCGTGGTTGCTTCTGAGAAGTTATATGCCACGCTGTAGAAGCCGACCGCAGCTTCACCTTTCAGCAGTGAGAGGATGATAACGTCAATCCTGAAATAGAGTAGGACGCCTAACGCCAAGGCCGCCATGGGCCATGCTTCCTTGAGCGTACTTCTCCAAAAAGCTAAGTCGATACCCAAATGAGGCACAAAGAAATTTCGGGCACATAATGCATAGCTGTACGCTAACGCCAACCCGTTGGCGATGAGATAGAAGAGCGCGATGCCTACAACGTTGACGTGCAACAATATTCCTATAACAGCTCCGCAGAGCGTTACTAAATTGGTTACGACTGTTGCTAGAGCCATAAACCCCATCTTTTCAAACGCTTGAAATACTGAAGAGAACTGCGCAGAAACCGTTGTAACAACTATTCCGACAGATAGAATATAGACGACATAAATGGTTTGCTGCGAGTATCCAAGCACGTTCACCAGCAAAGCACTTATGCTGACGGCGATGACGCCAAAAAGCGCTTGTATCGGGATGCTGTTTGCTAAATACTTGTTAGCTAATGATATGTCTCTCGAGACCTCTCTCGTAACTAGCGTACTGAACCCGAAATTGACAAAGATGCTGAAAATCGCCGTGAACGCCACTGCAAAGTTCCAAATGCCAAAACCATCAACGCCCAGGTACCTTGCTAACAGGATCAGATAGATAGCGTTCATTCCGTAACTAAGAACCTGACCGATCGTCAAGAAAGATGTGTTTCTCGCGACGCGCCTTGCCTGAGACATATTTCCTTCCAAAATATACAGTCCGGATTGGTAACTGCGGCGTGTTCGAGCTGTCTGCGGTAGGCAATCGCAGCCGCTTTTTTTCAGCTATCGGAAATTTTGCTTAAGGAGTTTCGTCCTTTTGGTTAATTTCGAGTTTCTACGGCGCAGGACTATACAGTATCCGCACCTCCCCATCGTCGTACACCCGGATGAGACTTTGATTATTCAGCAGGCTTGTGACGGGCTCATTTGCCCTAGATATTCCGCCTTGTGTACCTTTCGCTACATAAAAACTCTCAATTATCTGATAAAAGTTCTCATTTCTGATGAGGATGATCGAATCGCTCGAAGTAGCATTATAAGACTGGATAGGCTTAAAATTCCCAGTGAAATTTGGAGAATTACCCAAATAGAGCCTTCTTATAAGTTCGTCACCGACTACTTGGCTCCCCGAATTCTTATGGCCTATTGTCCACAACACAGAGTTCCACTCTTGTAGTTTTGTCCAGTCCTTAAAAGTACCGCCTAGATATTCATTAGCTCCTGTATGGTCCAATAAATTCGTCGGAAGAGCGTATACGTTTGCGAGGATTAACGCAGCCACCAAGACGGCGCTGAACGAACACAGAACCCCTCTTCTGGAAAGAGTTGGGAGACCCCCTCGCTCATATAACATGGCGAGTGTCACAGGGAGGAAGAAAAACCACCCGTAGAGGCTTATCTGATCCCAATTGAAGGGGGCTTTTATCAGTGCAGCAGCGACGCCGAATGCAAAAAAGGCCCCGCCAAGTAGAAAAAAGTTTGCGTAGCGTGACAAAAATCTTGGTAAGTTCGCTTTTGCTCGAAAAACAGCGAGCGTGATTGAAAAAATGATGAATAATACATAAAAAGCCCTTTCAACAAGAATTTGGAAAGTCCAGCTGGAAGGGAGAGTAGCTGAAGCCACTTCAATTCTAAGTTGCTGCGTAAATGTGTAAACGATTGTTTGGATCGGTCCGAAGTCCACTAAGGCATAATAAGCAAAGACGGCAACTGCTGCCACAAGAAGCATGATCGTGACGTTTTCGTTTCGCAAACTCAGTTCAGGATAACGGATCCTCAGGAGTTGATCCTTAAGTGCTAAAACGGCTAGCGCGGCGATAAGGAGGACGAAAGTCAAGTCGTGGGTCAGCACAAAGCAACCAATTACGAAGAAGGCGAGAATCGTGAGAACTAATCGATTGCTTGAATCCCGCATAAGAATAAGAGATAGGATCAACAAAAAGAAAACAGTGCCCAAAACAACGTTATTGAACGTGTTTGCATAGCCAATCACGTACGAGAACGACGCAACTCCCGCGACCGAGAGCAATGATACCTTCTTGCCAAATCTTTCCGAGACCAGGGAATAATAGATCGCCAAAAAAACGACCATGAGAAGCAATGGGAGGTATTTTGCAACGGTGATGTAAGAAGAATTCGTGACAAGCACCAAAGCAGCGCCGAGCGTTGACTGCATCGGCAACGCATACGCCGCGCCGATCAAGAGGGTCCCGTTGCTTGCAAGAGTCGGTGAGAAGCCATTTTGGAGCGTAAAACTGATGGAATGCATATACAGTATTGAGTCAAGATCGTACGGCAAGGGGCCAGAACCCACCCAGACCACCAGAAAAAGGGACAGGCAAAAAGCGCCGATTGCGCACGCCTCCACCCAGCTAAAAGAATCGCTTCGAGAACTGGCAATGAGATAAAACAAAGAGGCGCCAACGAGAAACACAATAATGTAGAACAGATTTTGGCCTGTCCAAAGGACTGCGCCTCCCCGGGCAAGGTTGCTGTAACTAGCGACTAAGAGCGTTAAGAAAATGAACAGCAAGCTATAGTACGTCTTTCTAAGTCGGCTCAGTGTCATATAATTCCTTGATCACCTGTTCTAGCGTATCAACAACTGCTTGCAAAGAATAACGCTCTTTGACCGTTTTGTAGCCGTTCTCGCCTAACTCCTTTCGTAAATCGAGATCTTCGATAAGTCTTCCGATGTCGTCCATCCATTCTTCGGGGCTTGAAGCGAGGAATCCATTGCATCCGTGATCGATCACATATCTGTTTTCTCCGACCGCGCTGCTGACTGTTGCTAATTTCATTGACATGTATTCTAATAACTTCATTGCGCACTTTCCTCTGGACCACGGGTCATCAGTAAGAGGCATCACGCCGATATCAAAGTCAGCTATCAATTCAAGAATCTGTTCAATGGGTACCCAGTGATCCAAGCCAAAATCGACTTCGAATTGTTGGTCAGTGAATTCTGCTCTAATTGATTTGGACAGCGCGCTTACTATTTTGAGTTTGAAATCGTATTTACGAGCTAACCTATTGAGCGGATTTTTTAGTATCTTGAGGTACGGCAATTGATATCGCGTGCCTGCACCAAGCCAGCCGATAGTAATTCCGGCTCCGTGATTTACGCTTTTTACGCTTGGATTGAAGAGTGCCATATCCACCGCGCTCGGCAGCAGAGTTACGTTTTGATTTAGTTTTGATGCAAATTCGCTCAGATAATGACTGCCCGCAGTCACCGCATTCGACATCGACATTATCTTTCCAAGGTGTGAATATGAAGCCATCCTCCCAAGCAGCTTCAGCTCAAAAACTGCGTCGTCGTAGTCAAATATTACTTTGGTCCCTGTTTTCTTGATTTTTTTGATCATCTCATGATCCACAGGATTGGAACTCCGATGTAGGACAAGGACATCTGGGCGAGCGTCGACAACTAGTTTCCAACTTTCAAGATGATTTAGCAAATTAGGAGCCCCAAGAGGGAGTACAGCTGATCGAACGCACTTCGATTCATAGCCACGGCGGGTAAGTTCTCGTGACACCGCGAGACAGCGAACAACGTAGCTGGAACTGCTCTGAGAGCCTACTGTCAGAAAAAAGACTGAGGGTTCTTTTCGATTTCGCATCTGCTACGCCTTCCGAGCGCTCTCTGGATCCCCCTGTTGGTTTTTTCTAGCCTAACTCAACGCCGAAATTGTTCGCCCGGCTTGCAACGCGTTTCCGTGTCAAGAAACTCCGCAAACATACTAGTTATGTGCGTTTCGAATGCTATGCCGCATTGTCGGCGCTTGCTATCACTTCCAGGTAAATTTCCTCAAGCCGCTGTACTACGATGTCCCAGTTAAATCTGCTAAAAGCTAACTCGGTTGCCCGACGGCTATATCTTTCTCGCAATGCCGAATCATTTAGAATGCCAGTTAATGCTTCCTGTAATTGAGTGGCATTGTACTCAACTACTCGTCCTACATTGCCGTCAATCCACGCAAGTGTATCCCCTTTATTTGTTGTGACTATGGGTGTCCCACACGCGCAGGCCTCTATGAACGTGAGCGGAAACCCAGAGAAATTTGGCGTAACGAAAACGTCTGCGTCGATATAAGCCTCTAATTTCTCTTCCTCACGAACCATCCCAGTAATAAGCACCTGATTATCAATCCCGAGTTGATCAACCTGGTTATTCAGCACCTGCAAGAATCCATCATCAGGACCGACAATAGCGAGCTTGGTATTTTCCATATTTCTGTTCAGATTGGCAAATGCAGTGATGAGTAAATCGAGCCCTTTGGTCCGATGTAGTCTGCCGACGTATAATACGATCTGTTCATCACTTCTGAGGCCGTATTTCTTTCGAAACGCGCCCCGTTTAGGCAATACCTCGAACGCGGTTTTGTCTATTCCGTTTGGAACGATTTCAATTCTTTCGTCATCTACTCCCAATGCCCCATAACGATCTTTTTCAGTTTGAGTCAGTGCCAACAGTCTTGATGCACCATCCAGAACTCGATGTCGAAATGCGAGATCGAAAAAACCCGCTATTCGTTGTTTTTGAGCATTTGGGATTAATGAGCCGTGTGCTTGTATCACATACGGGATATCCCTTCTTTTCGCATAGTACGACCCGAAAATGCTGAATAGGCTCCGGTAGTCGTGGAAGTGAACTACATCAAAACGGTTAATCTCGCTTTTTAAGGTCGGCAAGCAGCTTATTGGCGTGAAGAGGCGATATTTAAATGCAAGTAGATTGTTAATGTTACGGAAATAGTGCGCATCTAAACCGTCAAAAGTTACAACATTTTCAACTTTGAGCCTTGAGTGTACAGAGTTACCTGCGTCTGTTGTGTAGACCGTCACCTGATGCCCGCGTTGCGCTAACTTACTTGCGAGAGCGAATGAGACTCCAGTGACCCCACCAAATCGCCGTGGTGGAAACGTATTAGTTATCATCAAGACACGCAAGGATGCCTAGCCCTCCTGGAAGATTCTTATCAGCCATTTTTTTAGCCTCTATGGGGGGTAATTCTGCCATGAAACTGCCTGGGCACGTATCCAACAACGTTAATCGTTCTTCTAACAGCCCGTCGAGGATCTCATCAGGGGTGATGACTGCAGACCGTGGTAGCTTAATATCGTCTGCGAGCGCCTCGCACTTGTGAAAATAGTTGATCATGAGCAGTGGCATGCGCGAGAGGTACGCAAACACGCAAGAATGGTACCGCATTCCGATGAAGGCATCGCATCGTCCAATTTTAGCCAGTGTTTGGAGCGGATCTGAATCATACGGGATCAGTTGCACACGCTCCTGAGGTGTCAAGCTCGCGCGGAGCAGATTCGTCACGAGCACATCATGGTCTTTCGAAGCGCCTTTAGTGGTGAAGAGACAAACGGTATTCTTGTCATCTTTTTCAAGCCATTTGTTGAGTGACTCAGCAATCCGCTGCACGAAAAGCTTGTCCGTACTCTTGTCGCCCGCGTATATCTCAAAAAATGGCAATATCGCGAGACCTATCGTCTTGGGACTGGCCAGTTTGCTGTCCTGTATCGTGCCGCAACTTTCTTGCTGAGGTAGAGATGCGACAAAATCCAATAGCAATGCGGTCAGATCAAAGGATTGGACGGACTTACGCTTAAATCCCATGCTTTGTGCAATCTGGAAGGACGTGGAATCTCGTGCACTTATGAAATCTGCCAACCCAAATAGGGACTTGGCAAAAAAAACGCCCCATTTGGTCTGGATAGGTTCTATTCCAATACCAATTAACCAAACTCGAGCTCCTGAGAGTTTCGCCCACATCATGGATGCGAGCCAACCGCTCAAGACTGCTAGACGTGCAAATAGATTGCCCTGATCATAGATGTGAGTACCACCCCCCATCACGAGCACAGATGATTTCATAATCTCACGAAGGATTCTCCCCGGTCGTAATTCGATAAATTTTACGAGTCCTTCCACTTCTGGTGGAATTGTACACGGGGCTCGCGCTGGTACTATAAACGTGGCATGAGGAAGGCGGACGTGCAGCTCACGCAATAGAGCATAGAGCATCGCATCATCCCCCGTATTTTGCCATCCATAATACCCAAGAATTAACAACCGCTGTATCATTTTCATGTGTTCAATATGATCCTATGCTGAACATGACGTTGTCTATCCGCCACTTGTATCTATAACCGATAAGTGATCCAAGATGCGGCCTAAGTATTTGCAGATCATCGGGGAGTTCATAATTTTGCAGGGTTGTGATAAATAACGATGGTCGAGAAACAGCCGTCACGCAGATGAACAATATCAAAAGCACGGATGGTTCCCCCCACAAACGGTATCAATCTAAGCGTCAAACAGAAATGATTATAACTTACCGGACACAGGAGCCAAAATCTTCGCCGCCCAGAATCACGGGGTCGCAGCATTTCCAGCTCTATCTAGCACTCTCAACACTGCCCGCTCCAACACTGCCCGCTCCAACACTGCCCGCACCAACACTGCCCGCACAGACGCTCGTACACGTCGTAACTTCCTGCGCTCGATAAGCTAGTTCTTTACTAACACAACGAACAGCATGCGAGGCGGCTGCTAAAATTAAGTAGGATGCTGGAAAGTGAGAAGCCGCTCTAGTTTGTTCGTCAGCCATCCACACGTGCTCTTTTTGGCGTTGGCCTAAGAGGAATATAACCTCTTGGACGCCCTAAGTGTCATAATTCTGCGACAGAATAACAGCAATCACTCTCCTTCACTTCTGTCGGTGATGTCATAACTCTTTGATAAGCTGGTTTACTAACGCGTTACTCGTGCCGTTGGGTGTGGAAATTAAGAGGATCGCTACTATTAGTTGCTCGACGACGGGCCCCATCTTCACGTGGCTGCGTGCAGTCGACCAGAACTTCTTCAAATTGATCGACAACAGTACCCCAATCAGTGTCCCGAACAAATTGCCTCGCTTTTTCCCCATGCGCCTCAATCGTGCCTGCTTTGATTACTTCCAGGGCCTTTCCCAACGCGTCTTCGGGCCGTTCGACGTACAGCACGCCGTTATCTGAGCCAAATTCCTTCATAATGCCGGGCAGTCTGGTGGCAATGACCGGCTTCCCCATCGCCATATATTCGTACATCTTGATCGGAACAATGTCGCGCATGATCTCGTTGTTGTAGGCCGGCAGCAAGCACATGTCAGAGGCTGCTATGAACTCAGGGATTTTATCGTACGGCTGTTTCCCTGCTAGCGTCACGCAGTTCTCAAGACCGAGATCTGTACGCATGCGCTGAAGTTCCTCGAACGCATCACCGTCGCCCACAATCAACAGCTTCACGCCTAAATCCTCGCGCCCGAGTTTCGCCAATTCAGCCAGCACCTCTTTTAGCCCGGAGAACTGATAGAGCCACCCCATAAAGAAGAGCGCCATTTCGTCCTCGGCGATTCCATATTGCCTTCGGACCGTCTTGCCATCAACGTGTGACCCGAACCGTTCGTGATCGATGCCTGCCCGTATCACGCAGGTCTTTTCTGGACGTGCTCCCATCCGTATCGCGTACTCCCTTAGCCCTTCATTGATCACGACCACTTTATCCGCACCTCTAAAAATCTTCCTTTCGATGAGCTTCCCGATCGGCCGAAGCAGCTTCGAAGGGATCATTTCGTAGTTCGGTTCAAGGACTTGAAACACAAAGGGGATGCGCTTTCTTTTGGCTGCCCTCAGTGCTAAGTAGTTGGTCAAGAGGTACATCCCGATAATCACGTCGGGCGGCGATTCGCGGAGCTGGGCAGAAATCTCGTGGCCATATGTGATGAGCATAGATGCATAATTCAAGAATGGCAGCCTCAAGGTCGCCGGCCGAATAACCGTGACGTTAGCGTTGTGCAATACTTTTGACACACCACGAAATACCTGTCTTCGCGAGAACAGTGTCCGCTTGCCATTGCCATTGGTTCGCCACAGGAGCTCATAATCAATAACCGATAAATCGTGCCCTCGCAAGCACAGTCGCTCTCCTACGTGGTGATGCTGATGGATGTTTCGCGCAATCCAGTCAGTGTCTTGGACGAGCAAGATTTTCATTGTTCAACGCTCCTTGAATTCGATGTATATTCCGTCGAATCCTCCGGAGCACGCCCGCCTTCCCGTATGTCTCGACGATCGCGAGAAACGCAAAGCTCAACTCGAACGTCGTCGAACATAACGGCGTGTAATCAGCGGGTGTAGCTCCTTAGAACTCAGCGCTTCGCTCTACATCACCCCAGTTTTCAACAAACCACTCGTGAACGTGCTTCAATCCCTCACAGAACGTCGTTTGTGGCCGATAGTCGAGCAGTCTTTTTGCTTTGTCAATCGACGAGATAATCCGCGTTTTTGCATCCCAGTCCCTCCTTTGGATGTGGAGAACCCCGAGGTCGTTTCCCGTGATCCGGTTGACCTCGTTTGCGAGATCAATGACGCGCGTCTCCACGCCTGAGCCGAGGTTGATGGCCTCGCCGATCGCTTCGTCTTTCACTCCCGCCGCCAAAAGGCCATTCACGATGTCACCGACGTACGTCCAGTCTCTCGTTTCGGTGCCGTCCCCGGTAATCGGTAGGACTTTCCCGCTCATCGCCCAGTAAAAGAAGTTGGGGATGACGTTGCGATATTTTCCAGGCACCTCGCCGGGACCGTAACTGTTAAAAAACCGCGTATTGACGATGGGAAGCCCATACAGGTTGTGGTAGTAGTTAGTGTACAGTTCCCCAAGGAGCTTCGTGACTTGATAAGGCGTGTGAAGGCTTATTGAGACGTCAGGTTCCTGATACGGGAGAGTTGATTCCAGTCCGTAGACCCCACACCCGGAACTAGCATACACGAATCGGGAAACGTCGGCAAGGTGGGCAAATTCGAGTACCTTGAGGATTCCCATGCCATTGACCATGAGGTCCGTTTCGGGAG
>Ga0255362_1000172_pt1 | contig 16856 bp, 12 predicted proteins | sample GFST75r2metaG_FD_186000 | JGI IMG/M metagenome (GOLD analysis project Ga0255362, IMG submission 186000)
ATTGGAGACTGTTATTTATAAGGAAATTCAAGATTTAAAATCTATTATAGGGGATGTAGAGGTAACTTTAAGATCCAATAATATACTTAAAGATAAGACAAAAGCCCAATTAGAAAATAAAGAGGACATTAAAACTTATTATGGAATTCTGGAAAATGATTATAGCAAAATACGCAGAAAAGAAAAAGATAGTAAGACGGATTTTGAAAATGGTAAAGCAAAAAATATAAAAACGCTTAAAGAAATAGGAGCCATGGAGCTGGCAGAAGAATTCGCTAGGAGCATTATTATTCCAACTGACACTGAAAAATGTTTAGAACTAGCAGAAAATTTAGAAAAAATTAAAGAACTTTTATTTCTTCAAAAGGGAAAAATAGAAAATGATATTAAAGATATGGAGCAGATTAAAGATAACTTTCAAAACCAATGTATCCAACGTTGCAGAGATGTGAAAACAGAACTGGATAGATTTCCACGGTTATCAAAATTAAATTTAAACAATGAATTAATACAAATAGTTAGCTTGAATCTTCCTTATGTTAATGAGCAGGAGCAAAAACTAAGAATGTCAGAGTATATTGAAAACACAATAAAAAAAGTTGATAGTATGCAGGATTCTTTAGAAAAGATGAAATATATTAAAAATCAATTGGCACTTAAACGGCTTTTTTCTGTAATTGTACAAGACATGAATAAAATAGTCCTGAAGCTTTATAAAAGAGAGAGAATTTCACAGCAAAGCAGAACTTTGGAATACGAGCAAGCTGTTGGAAGTACTGGTCAGTCACAGGGAATATATATTCAATTTTTAATTTCCGTCATAAATTACATTAAAAATATAAATTCCTTTAATGCTGACAATAATAAATTGAGAAAAACTATATTTATAGACAATCCTTTTGGAGCAGCTAAAGACATATACATCTGGGAGCCTATATTTGAATTTCTAAAAGCCAACAATGTTCAGCTTATTGTACCAGTTCGTGGGGCAACGCCAGCTATTTCTGGAAAGTTTGACGTGAACTATATATTAGGGCAAAAACTTATTGGTGATGCTCAGCAGACCGTAGTAATGGAAGTAAGAAGTCAGGTTTCAAATCAAGAAGTTGAATTTAGAAAAATAGAACAAGAACAAATGAAGATAATGTAACAAGCACTACAAAGAGATATATAACAAATAAAGGCAGAACTTTCAGAAATAATGGTTATCTCTTTGTTTGCCTATTCTAAAATATGGTAAATAATGTTAACATTATATAAAAAGGGTAAGGAGAATAAAGATGGATACAAAATCTAAAATTAGTTCATTAAAAGAAAAACACACATTTCTAGTATGTATATTCATAGCTGTTGCTTTTTTGGGTTTGCTCCATAGCACGCAACTGTTAATTAAATTAGGAATAACGACAAAGGGTTATGCTCCACTATTAATACAGGAATTTGTTGGAGTTGTTTTCTCAGTAATAATTATGTTTTTACTTGGAAAAGGATATATTCTTCGAGAAAAAGGTGAAGGAATATTGAGAGGACTTTGGACAGGGGGATTTCTAGTTTGTATAGGATTATTGGCAGCTGTTTCTGGCTTGGCAGTTGTTTTAAATCAGGGAAAGGCTAATGAATTATTACCTTTATCACAAATTGTTATATTTGCTATTACTATGGCAGAAATAGGGATTGCCGAGGAATTTATTTTTAGAGGAATTATATTAAATCTTTTAATAGATAAATTTCATAAAACACAAAAAGGAATTTATGCCTCAATTGCGGTTTCTAGTATAATCTTTGGAATTGCACATATAACAAATATTTTTTCTGGAGTTTCCATTAAAGGTGCATTGGTGCAAGCCGTTGGAGCTGCAGTATTAGGAGCATTACTAGCTGCTATTTATATAAGAACAAAAAACATATGGGTAGTTGTTATTATTCATGCTTTTAATGATTTTAGTTCGCTGATAGGTTCTGGATTCTTTGGAACTAATTCTGTTGTTAGCCAAATAAATAGTTATAGTTATGCAAAGCTTATCGTATGCCTTGTATACTTAGTACCAGTATTTATTTTGCTAAGAAAGAAAAAATTATTAGAAATAGTAGAAAATCAGGAATAAACTATGAAGTTTATTCCTGTCAGGGGAAAGTTCAGTTATTTACTAATACATTGCTGAATATAAAGTTTTCTTCAGCAGAGTTTTTTAGATTAAATTGATATCCCTTTTTCCTTCTTAAAGTTGAAAATATTTTCAACTGCTTGTTTATATCCTCCAGCCTCTTTAAAAGATTCACTTATTTTTTTCATATTTTCAAGATAACTTGGATCTACCTGAACTTTTTTTATAGCAGCTTTTAATATTTCTGGTGTTATTTTGTCCTTGTCAAGAGAAATTGTAGCCCCAAGCGCTGATGTTCTTGCTGCGTTATATGGTTGATCTGAGCTAATTGGAATTGCAACAAAGGGTACATTATTATATAACAAATCTCCTATACTATTCATTCCCGCATGGGTTATAGCAACATCTGTATACTTTAAAATTTCTAATTGAGGAACATAATTTTTCACTATGAAATTTTCAGGTATATGAAATTTAGAAATGTCTATATTATAGGCAGTCATAACTACTACAACATCAAGATTTCCAAAGGTTTTAAAAAATATATCATAAAGTTTATCATTGGTATTATTAAACACTGTACCTAATGAAATATACACAACTTTTTTATCTTTTAATTTCTCAAAAGGAAAATCTATATCTTCATTCCTATCATATATAGGTGGACCTATAAATATAAAACTATCATCATAATATTCAGGGTGTGAAACGAAATATTTAGATGTATAGGCAATATTTAAATCACTTTTTATAGATAATAAATCAAGTATATTAGTAGGCATTTTTACATTATAAAACTTGTCTAGCCTTTCTCTTAACTTAATGTAGTTATCCGTGAATGCATAATCTCTTATTCGTTTTTCACTTATAAGTCCAGTGATGAGCTCTTTTGCCGTAGCAAATTCTTCAAAAGAAGAAATTGAAGGAATTTTTAATATTTGAGAAATAATATATCCTAATGGAAACATAGCACTATGAACGATATAATCAAATTTTATACCTTTAATCTCCCCCATGATGATTGGGAGAATTTCCATATTTAACTTAAGTCTCTGCTCAATATGATTTATGAATTTATCTTCAATATTTCCATCCATAAAAACATTAGAACCATTTTTCAAGATATTCATATCTTTGCCGTAGCTTTTAAATGTAGCACCCACTTTTTCGATTCTTTCTCTATATTCTTCTGAACAAAAATAAGTCACTTGTTCTCCTTCTTTTACCAATCCATCTACCAAACCTAGTGTAGGATTAACATGACCATTATAGGGTATATTTAAAAAAATCACATTAGACATATATATACATCTCCTTAGGTTATATTATTACTTATGCTTATTTTGGGGCTTAGGCATTTTTACGTTTTGGTAGTAACAGTGCGGGGATGATTGCAACTACGGTAAAGGCAATTGACCACCAAAAAGCAACATTATATGCATTTGAAACAGTTACAGTATTGGATACGTTTCTAATTAAAAGTTGATTTGCGAGAATGGTTGCAAGTATGGCGGATCCGAATGCCCCCCCTATTGTCTGAAAAATCCTCGTAGCAATACTGGCATCAGGAATTTGATCTCTGCTTAGGCCAACATATGCAGAAGCCATGATTGGAATCAAAAGTCCACTTAGACCGGCACCTCGTATTATCTGTGCTGCTGCTAATAAAATTTGATTTGTATCAGAACTTGCAAAAGCAAATGGTAACGTACCGATGGTTGTAACTAGTAGGCTTACTATAACTATTATGCGAGAACCTATACGATCAGTTAGTTTACCTAGCCAGTTTCTTGTAAGTAACATGCCAATTCCTTGTGGAATAAGCCAAAGTCCTGCTAGTAATGCAGTTTGCCCCCGTACCTGTTGGTAATATAATGGTAAAATAAGCATTGCCCCATTAGTTGCGATGCCAGATACGAAAAGTAAGATAATGGATACGGAAAAATTACGGGATTTAAACAGATGCAGATCAAGCACTGGAGAAATCTTTCTGCGTAATGAGTAGACAACAAATGCCACCATCATGAGAAAACCAATTACCATAGGAACAAACACCTCACTACTGCTTAAACCGCCATGAGAACTTATCTTAGAAACACCGTAAATGATTAGAGCAAATGCAGGAGACAACAACAGAATTCCGATAATGTCCAGACGTTGTTTACTGTTAGAAGGTTCATCAGTGGGTAACCCACGCCATGCCATGAATAATGCAACTATGCAAATTGGGATATTTACATAGAAAATCCAACGCCAACTTAGGCTGTTTATAATAATACCGCCTAGCACTGGGCCAAGAATTGGGCCAAGCAATGCAGGCATGCTGACAATTGACATAATACGTCCTAAATCCTTGCCACCAGATGCCTGAATAATTACTGTTTGTAAAGTTGGTATCATTAAACCTGCACCAAATCCTTGTAGGAGTCTGAAAGCTATTAAGCTATCAATATTCCATGATAGAGATGAAAGTACAGAACCGGCTAAAAATATTAATAGTGAAAAAATATACACTCGCTTGCCACCAAAACGATTAATAGCCCAGCCTGAAATTGGTATTGCTATAGCCATGGCTAGTACATAGCCTGTGATAACCCACTGTATGATAGCAACAGTACTTTTCATATCACCTGCTATTGTTTTTATGGCTACGTTAATCATTGTAGAATCTAGTAGCGGTGCTAGAGCACCAATTACCATAATTATGGATATCTTAAACACCATTGGATCTATTTTTTCTTTTTGAGGTTTTGGGGGATTTGTTAGTCTTTCTGCCATGTGTGTCACTCCTTTTATATTCGAATAAGAAACTATCAGTACCTTATTTATATATGATATAATAAAACTATAAGAAATGCAATAGATATTTATGAAAGAAGGAAATAAATATGGATAAAAAAAATGATGAACTATGTGCAACTTGCAAGTACGTCGGAGATGAGAAGCATCATGTAGAACCACGACGCCGTGGCGAAATTCTTGAAGATGCAATACTTAAGGCTGCATGGGATGAACTTCTAAAGGTTGGTTATTCCCATATGACAATGGATGGAGTTGCTGCACGGGCAAAAACAAATAAATCAGTTATGTATCGTCGCTGGTCTAGTAAATCCAAACTTGTTCTTGCAGTATTACACAAACATGTGATTAATCCCGAAGGCATTCCCAATACAGGGGATTTGCGTAATGATGTACTTATATTACTTATGGGAATAGCAAAACCATTGCAAACTATTGGTGCTGAAACCCTACATGGACTTATGATTGAACATATTAGTGAGGATTCAATCCCTTTAATTCCACAAATAATGAATGTGGAGGAGAAAAGCCCACTTACAAGATCCATGATAGCTATTCTAAAAAACGCTGAACTTCGAGGAGAGATTAACCTAAAAAAAATTAGTCCACAGATTATTTCACTGCCCATGGATTTGGTGCGATATAAAATTCTTACCACCCACGGGCATATATCCGATAAAACCATCAATGAGATTGTCGATGACATTTTCTTGCCACTTGTACGTCTGTGATTAATTGTAAAAATATAAATAAATTTAATACATAACAATAGTAAAAGGCACACTACCGTAGTAGTGCGCCTTTTACTATTGTTATTTTAAGTTTTAATTAATGGAGTTTCTATTTGTAAATGACTTATCTATTAAAAACACAAGAATTTGGCACAACATCCCAACATTTATTGCATGAAACACATTTAGGTTTATAATCTTTATTATCCATCCATTTATTAATCAAATCTGGTTCACAAAGTAAAGTTCTAGATAATGAAAAATATTGTATTTTGCTAGAATTTAATATCTCATCCATTAAATCAAAGTTTTTATTTCCTCCAACTAGGATTACCTTTGTGTTTTTCACAACATTTGCTATATTGGTTACAGCTTCTTTAAAATATGATTGCTTTTCTATAGCATTAACTCCTTTGAAAGAGGGAGAGCCACCTTCTCCTGAAGATAGGTTAATGCCACTAGGTTCAATCATATCTATTCCTAATTCATCAATTCTTTTAAAAACTTCAATAGATTCTTCTTTAGTTAAGCCAGAATTTTTCTTCATAAAATCATCAAAATTAAGTTTTATCATAATGGGGAAAGTTTTACCCAACCTTTTTCGCATTTCCGCTATTACTTCGTAAATTATTCTTGATCTGTTATGTATTATATACGGTAGATAACCGTTGATGATGGGAACGCCTATAAATAAAGGCATATTTAAGAAAAACTCTTAGATATGCCTTTTTATCTGCGTTGTCTCGCATAGAAATTAAAATATTTTTTTATATAATAATCCACATAATAATTTGACACTAAAATAACCTATATTATAGCAAAGAAAATAGCAAGAGTTATAATAACTTCTGCTACTTATTTTTATTAATTCATTCGTTTTATATGAAAAGTCCGTATTAACTTAATAAAAAACACCCTAAAATTCTATTTAATAATACAATGTTTTAAAAATATTTAGTTTTAAATAATTGTGACCGTTAATAAGAGTAATGCATCTAATTTATAGGAAATTATGCTCATTTACTTTGTAATCACTTTCTAAAATAGACATGATTATTACATTACAGTAACTACCATTTATCAATTCTCCATCTCTCTTTATTCCTTCTTTTACAAATCCTACTTTATAATATGATTTTTGTGCTCTGATATTAAAAGAATATACTTCCAGTTCTACACGATGCAAATGTAGAACTTCAAATGCAAACTTAATAATTAACTTGATCGCATGTGTCCCATATCCTTGTCCACATAATGAGCTTTTAAACAGGCAAATCCGAAAATTTGCCTTGCGACTGTCTTCTTCAATTTCATTTAACACCACTTCACCCAAAATATTATTACTTTTATCTGCAATTAAAAAATCATATCTTGTTTCATCGTTTATTATTTTGCAAACAAAATTATCTACCATTTCTTTGCTAAACTTTGTTTTTGTACCTGTATAGTAATCCATATCTTCATCACGTTCTTTAAATCCTGCAACAAAATATCTTTCTTTATCTTTTATTGTAATAAGACTTAAATTAATTTGTTCACTATGCAATATTAAGTTTTTTAATTTCATTTTATTTACCCTCTCTTACTACAAATATATTTACCTTTTGTGTCTGAATATTTTACAAGTATGTCCTTATTCAATTATATAGGATAAGGACATAAATTTCAAATATTTAACATAAAAACATTATTTAAAATATAGTCTAAACTTTATATGCCATGTCTTTAATTGTTTCTAAATCTTCATCGGCTACATCATAATGTCTATCTGTCGTAATTAAATTATAGATAATATTATCTATGTCTGGTAACTTTATAATCACACTTACAAGACTATATAAGGCTAACTGCTTATACTTTTTCATAACATGTGCCTTGCAGATAGCATATAACTTCGATTTTGGTTGGTCTAATAAGTATTCTCGTTTATTGAAAGTTTTTACACCATCTTCTTCATCAAACTTAAAATATTTGTTACCTGTGGCTGTCCTTGCCTTTTCGGTTTCTGATTTAAGTAGAGATATATACCTGGTAGTTGGCTTCGGTAATTCCAATTTTTTATTATTAATTTCTGTAATTGTATAATTCACTTTAGATTTAAGAATTTCTATAAATATTATTTCCGTATCCTTTAATGATACTGGATAATAACCGTTTGTAACCCTCCAATTTCTTTTATAAGTAAAGAAACCTATATAATCTTGTAGGTATTTAGTGCTAACATTCGTCATTTTCCCATATATAAATTGTTTTATGTCTGAATGGAGTTCATTAACCCTTGCCAGAGATAGTTTATTTGCCTTTTTAAGCAGGTAGAATTCCTCATAGAACATAATCCCTCTGTTAGAGATATAATCAATCATATGGTCTTTAAATAAGCCTTCTAATACCTTTTGGTTCTTTTCTTCTGTTTGCTTTGATGTTAAAGGATTTGAATAATCTGGTGTTTCATATCCGTAGTTATTAAGAACTGTTGAGTAATTTGATGGTTTAATATAATGGGGAACATCAAAGAGATTGCAATAATCCTCATACACTGAATTTGCGTCAGAGCAGATGTAACTTGGATTTTCAAAATGCTCTTCAAACAAATCAACTAATAAATTTTTCGTGAGTTTTCCTAAACACGATACCTTGCTTACAGAATAACCTCTGCTATCAATCGCAGTGGTAACAGTGGCAAATTCTGAACCCATTACACCAAATTTAGATGGTCTCATACCGTATCTTGGCTTTCTAATATCCACTTTATCAATATAGGATATTAAATTTTTTGAACCTTTCTGAGCCTCTCTTATAAATGTTTCATCTATCTGTATTACACCAGTTAACTTAGGCATAGGAAAACTTGCCAGAGCATGTATGAGTTTATGTTTCCATAAAAATATAGTTTTAGGACTAATGCCTATACACCCGTAATCATTTACTAAGACTGTTTTCATAGCGTTTAAAGAATAACTGTTTAAAGTCATTTCAAGAACTTTAATCCAAATATCCCAATGCCATTTAGTTTTCTCTAACACTGTGTTAGTAAACAATGTAAAAGATTTTCCACAGCCCTTGCACCTATATCTTTGAACGTAGTTTTCTTTTCCATTCTTCACTATAATTTGAGAATTGCAACAAGGGCAACTACAATTTATCTTTAGTTTTGCTAATCTTTGTTGGAAATTAAGAGTTACCATAACATCCATTTCTTTTTCAAGATTTATTTTACTATGGATTGAATAGTGGTTCACAGCCTCTTTAAACCTTTTATATGGTAATTTTTCAAGATATGATAGAACTTCATCAAAAGTTAGCTCACGTTTAGCCATCCTATATCCCCATTCTATGTGATTTATTGAAATATTACATTTATCATATCATTTTTAAGGTCGATTTTCAATGAGACAATGCACCATTTACGGTAAATAAAATTATTAATCCTTTATTTTCAGTGGTTTACAACCATCAACTGATTATTATAGTATATAATAAATTTATAGACGCGTTGAAGTATATAATGATTTAGTATATAATTAGGGTTTGCTATTGTGATTTGCAACATATTACATATAAAAAAAGCATTTTGTATAAATACAATAAGAATTATTATGAGGAGTGAAAAATATGAGTAAAATAGTAACATTCGGAGAAATGATGCTTAGACTTTCCCCAGCAGGGTATGATAGATTTGTTCAATCTAAGCAGTTTAATGCATTTTATGGTGGAAGTGAGGCTAATGTGGCAGTTTCACTTGCTAGCTTTGGGAAAGAAGTAAGTTATGTAACTAAGTTTCCAGCAAATAACATAGCACAATGTGCAATAAATGAATTAAGAAAATATGGAGTAGACACAAAAGATATAGTAAGAGGCGGAGAAAGATTAGGTCTTTATTTTTGTGAAAATGGAGAATCTCAAAGACCTGCAATGCTTGTGTATGATAGAAAAGATTCTGCAATAGCAAAAGCTAAAAGAGAAGATTTTGATTGGGATAAAATATTCGAAGGAGCAGATTGGTTCCATTTTTCAGGAATATCTCCAGCACTTTCAGAAGAATGTGCAAAAATCACATTAGATGCAGTAAAAGCAGCTAAGAAAAAGGGAATGACAGTAAGTATAGATTTAAACTATAGAGAAACTTTATGGGATGCAGATGCATTTAGTAAATCTATAAGAGAACTTTTGAAATACTGTGATGTAGCTCTTGGAAGCATAGAAGAAGCAGAAATGGCAGTAGGAGAAGGCAAAGGCACTAGTTGCAATGATTTACTTAAAAAATTAGTAGAAAAATTTGACCTTAAGTATGCATCAATAATACTTAGACAACGATTTACTGCAGAAGACGTAGATTGGACAGCAGTACTTTATGATGGAAAAGAATTTTATAATTCAAAAAAATATGATATACATGTAGCAGACAATATGGGTGGCGGAGATGCTTTTGCAGCAGCACTTATATATGCAATAACATCAAAACTTCCAAATCAAGAAATTATAGAATATGCAACAGCAGGTTCATGCTTAAAATACAGCATGAATGGTGATACTAACCTTTCATCAGTAGAAGAAGTAAAAAAACTTATGAATGGTGACGGTACAGGAAAAGTAAGCAGATAAAATACTTGGTGCAAATAAAAAAATCACTAGAAGTTATCAATAAACATGATAACTTCTAGTGATTTTTTTGAAGTTTTAAGAAATATTTTTATGTTTACAAAACATGTAATATAGGGACTAATTTATAAATAATGTGCACATAAAAGGGAATTATAAGTGTAAGAGGTTATTTAATGTGGCTGAATTAACCTTTAATTATAAAAGGAGTGAGAATCCCTATGAATTTGAGATGTGATGGAGTTTTTGAAGGTGGCGGGGTTAAGGGAATAGGTTTGACTGGTGCAGTAAAAGCCGTTGAAGAAGCTGGATATAAGTTTGAGAATCTTGCAGGTACTTCAGCAGGGGCTATAGTAGCTTCATTACTTGCGGTGGGATACACTGGAGAAGAAATTCAACATGAACTAAGAAAATTAGATTATCTGAAGTTTAAAGATGAAGACCTTATTGATAAAATGGGTATAGTAGGTAAAACTATCGGCACGATTTTCGAATTTGGAATATATGAAGGCGACTATTTCAGAAAATGGATTGAAGAATTATTTAAAGCAAAGGGTAAAACAAAATTTGGTGATATAAGATTGAACAACTCCACAGATGAAAGATACAGGTATAAATTTAATGCCATTGCATCAGATATTACAGATAAAAAAATGATAGTACTTCCCCAAGATCTAAAAGAATTTGGATTTAATCCAGATGAATTCAGCCTTTCTTTAGCTGTAAGGATGAGTATTAGCATACCTATATTTTTTGAACCTGTGAAGCTAGAGGACAGTACTGGAAAAATTCATTATATTGTTGATGGTGGAGTTCTGAGCAATTATCCAATATGGCTTCTAGATAATAAAATCAGTGAGCCACAATGGCCAACATTTGGATTTAAGCTTTCAGAAGATACAGGTGGGGTACAGAAAAGTAGCAAAAGTAATTCAATAACATCCATTGTGGGATATTTAGAGTCTTTAGTGGGTACTATGCTAGATGCACACGACAAACATTATATTTCTACAACAAAAGGTGATATTGATAGAACAATTATTATTCCGGTCACAGTTGATGTAAATGGCAGGCAAAAAAAAATAAGTGCCATTGATTTTGCCATTACACATACTGAGAGTGAAGCTCTTTTTCTTAATGGATATAATGCAGCCCTAAAGTTTCTAGAGACTTGGAATTTTGATCTATGGAAGGAAAAGTTTAGAAAAATTCTGTGAAAATATCTTTAAGGCATGAAAGCTTTATGTGACTTTCATGCCTTGAAAATAATTAGGTTATATATTAGTAGTTATCGGAGGAACAGAAGTTTTATCAATGCGAAAACTTAGTTGGTCATTAGTGACTTTAGTATCTAATTGAAACATGGCATAGAGGTAGTTACCCGCATCTTCAGGCGAAATACGCATAGTATACATATTATTTTTATATACTAGTCCACAAAAGTTAAAAGAAGCATCAAATATAGACCAAGTTATTGGAGTAGTACATAAAGTGGTCTTAACAACTGCATGATAAACAAAATTGCCAACATAGTCATGATCCCACCTTGCGGGTCTATTTGGCTTAACAGGAAGAGTACCATCGGGTATTGCATTTTTTATGCAAAGTATAGAACAATCATAGTCCCCAAAAAGGTTTATAAAATATTTTAAAAGTACTGCATAGGTTATACAGTTAATTAATATTGGTTTTGGAGAACTTACAAGAGCTATATTAAACCATTTTTCATAAAATGTAATCACACCAGTATCATTATTTAAACGTATAAATGGACTTTGTTGGCCCTGGTATCTAAATGATTCATCATTATATAAGTTTCTTGTCACAGTAGCAAGAAACTCTGGTGTAAGAGTAACTAATATATTTTCTGCAGCAAATCCTTTTAGGGCTTCTTTTTTAAATATATTTAAATAATCTAGGTTAATGAAATAATCTGGAAAAAGTTTATCTAAGGAAATAGGAGGTACTGGAATACAAGGCAAAGTATAAATATTAAAAGTTATATCAGAATCTGTATCTTCGTATCCATCAACTGTATAGTTCCAACTAAATGTGGGGCCGAATGAGTAAATGTTATCCAAACGTTTATTCACAATTTCCGTTGTTTTTAACTCAATAAAGTTTATTCCCTCAGTAAAATTATCACCACTTCCATATAAATGATTAAAAAAAGGAACTTTAGTATTATTAGCATAGCCGGATATACTTACATTATAAGGTGGCTTTTTTTCCTTTGATAAAACTGTAAGTTGAAATTTTGCCTTGATTTTAACCTGCTTTAATTCACTGGCTATATATACAGAAGGTATAGGTGGATTATCTCTTATAATTTCAGGTGGATTTATAGTACCAGAGTAATTTTTACAATGAACAGCACTTTCGGCAAAATTCTCGGGATTTGATTGTAGGGTTAACTCTAAAATTTTCACTATATATTTTCTATTAGGATCATCATCATCCTTAGGTTTATTTTCACGATTTTGTTTTATTTTTTCTATAATATGCTCAATAATAATATTTATTGTTTCCGAAGTAGCATATAAAAGGAATAAGGCAGTTGTAGCGGATTCAAAGGGCACAGTCATTTCTGCTAAAGTGGCACCATCTATTGCAGCTAAACCTCCAGCGGCAATATTAGCTTGGGTATTAACAGCACCTACTCTAATAAGCCCCTGAAATTGTGATCTATTAATTGATCTTAATGCAATAGCCACATGTCTGTGTATAAGAACACCAAAACCACCATGGGTAACATTATTTTTATTTTCACCAATAAACGCTGTATCATTTTGAATTTCTTCAGCAAATATTGGAGCAAATTCAGGTTTATATCTGAAATTTTCATAAATATAATTTAAAAAATAAGGAGGCAAATCTTCAGTATTTTTTGTTTTAAAGTTAAAATATAATCCCAAACAATTTTCAAAATAGGAAACAATTGCAGAAGAAATAATTTTACATTTCCACTTGGCAATGTCTGACATGTTAGGAAAAGTTTTTGTTATCCTATATTCATTAGGTTTATCATTAATTGATTGAACAGTATGAGGTGCAATGATTAACCCTTGGTTTGTAAGGGTAAGTTCAGTTGAGGATACTAAATCACATGCAATTCCTGTATTAAAACAAAATAATGCTTTAATACCATCCTCAAAAATAAAAGGGTGGTTGTTAAAAAACTCCATGGCGTCAGTTTGTAAAAGGAATTTATCAAAAATAGCTATGGTAGAAATATAACCGTCAAATGGAAGACTCTCTTTATTTTTTTGAGAATTAAATGCATTACCTATTTTCACATCACCTAGACTAGTTCGATTAAAGTTATTAATAGGGAATTCTTTTTTCAGTTCTCCATCTATAAAAATATCCAAATTATTTTTATTATATGTAACTAATATATCAAGCCAATTGTAGCATTCGTAAACATCATCAACTAAAACCTCATCAAGACCTATTTTAAACATAATCTTTAATGAATTATAATCCACATGTTGTGTGCATAATGCAATACTATCTTGTTTATCAATGTAGCCATTTGAAATTATTGATTCGTTTTTTTTATCAGAAGGCCTAAGATACACTTTGGCATAAATAGAAAAAATACCATTTTCGAAACCACCGGGATTAAGTTCTGGTGAATTTTCAAGTTTAGCATATCCATCTCCATTTTTAGATTCACTACTATAGACGTGGACACAATCTAATACTTGACAGGAGCCAAATGAGCTAATAACTAAATTACTTGGGCTTAAATCCTGTATTTCTTGCTGGTTAAAACTTATAAAACCTATAAGATCGGACATATTATCAGTGTAAGTTTGTTGGAATAAATACGTCTTATAATCATTTTGTGTCATAGATTTTTTATAAATTCTAAATGAACGGAGATATCCCGAAAAACCAGATCCAAGGAATAAGGGCCCATTTGAAAGAAGTTTTTTATTTTTTATCTCTGTTGAGTATATATTTATTCCATTTAAAGCTACAGTAATATTTTTATTATTGTAGGAAAAAAATATATTTGACCATTCATTTGACTCAAATTCAACTACATCGTTAACAATTATTATTTTTCCAACACCAGGGAAGGAAAAAAATAAATTTTTTTCTTCTATTCCAAGTAATAAACCATTTTCTTGAGATACAATTTGAGAAGATTTTCCGGTAACATAATACCAAATATCAAAGGAAAATTCATTTGAGGTATTTGAAAGAGGAATGGATTCTATTTTTAAATAATTTTCATCGGGATTATCATTATCAATGTTTAGCGAATAAAAGGCTCCTTTTTGATTATTGTTATACATGTTTACTCATTCCCCTTTCCTTTAGAATAATTGAAAGTTCTTTAAATTCATTTTGAAAATCTAACATTTCTTTAGAATAGTTTGGTTTTTCTAAATCCAAATTATTAGTTCTAGGTATTAAGTTGTTTTGAATATTAAAATCGCCACATATCAAGCCATTACAAAACATACTATTTAGTCCATCAAACTGTAGACTATATACTGTATCGTTATAGTCAATTGGATATAAATATTTAATTGGATCGAGGCCATCTTTTGTCTGTATACTCTCTGAGGCATCTAAATCGAAACCACGGGTAAAACCGTGTTCAGTAACTATAGGATGAGAACCTGTAGCAAGTAAAATTCTTCCTCCATAAGTTTCAATATGAAGTAGCTTTTTTTCTTCACCAGTAATTATATTTTTAACTATAATCTTAGAACCTGTTGTTGAAAGTACCTCGTCATTAATGCGTATGTCAGATATTTTTTTTTCACTTCCATTAAACATTTTTATCCTAGTATCTTTTCCTAAACACCCCCAATATAAAAGGATGCGAGGGATTTGTTTAGAACTAGGATTTGATTTTAATTTCATGGGCACACTGTTGATATCTAAATATACCGTAGTATACTGCTGCTTAATGCTTTCTTTAATTTTAATTGGTAATCTAGCATGAAAATCTAGTATTGGTTCATAAGAACCATCAAAAATACTCAGGGCCACTTTAGATTTCCAATCATGTGGAAAATTCCAAGAAAGCTTACGTTTGGTGGTGTCTATTGTATAAAAATTAGTTATATTATAGCTATTATGTATGTCAAATTCAGCCACTCCATGCTTATTAAGAGACACATAAACTTTGAATTTAATATTATTTCTATCTATAGAGATAATTTCATATCCTTCATTAACAGTTACAGATCCTGCAAAGGGGAAATGCATATTACAAATTTTGCCACCACTTTCTAAAGTATTGGTATAGCTATAGTCGAATAGATCGTAATATCTACGTTCATAAACAATTATAGTATATTCACTATGGCTAATAGAATTCATAGGATCAGTTACGGCTACATTGTTTACTATATAGTCATCAGAAAGGTTAGTAAAAAAAGATTTTTCATAAATCAGATGTTTGGCTTCAAGTGTAGGTTTATTATTTTTAGAAGAACTCCAAAGCACATCAACTTCACAATTAAAATCTATTGGTGTATTTTTAACATAGTCATTAGCAATTATTGAATCCTCATAATTTAAGCAATGGCTATTAGTAGTGTATTGGTTAAGAGGTAAAAATATAGTTTCATCGTTGTCCTCTAAAAACCCGGCAATTGTTATATTGGATTTTAAATCAATAAAATTGGATGATATTCCTGCTTCAACAATGAATGGATCGTTACTTTGGGAAGCTGAAATTTTTTTTTCTTGACCAAAGTTTATGAAATCTATATCTGAATCGTCATCTCGATTATCTTCATTTAAATTTAAACTAACACTAGGTTTTTCTTTTAAATGCATCTCACGTGTTCTCTCTAAAGCTTGATAAACAGTTGGATAGTTTGATTTTAAAATGTCTTCGCCGCCAAGCACATTGACTATGTGATTATAATGGATATCATTTGAAAAATCGTATAATAAGTCACTAGTACAATGGAAAGTTTGTGTAGTCATATTAATATAACCTCCATAAAGTTTTAATAATAGAATATGTTAAATTTAAATTAATATACAAAATGTAGGATAATAATTTCTAGGGTTTTAAGATTATTAGCTGGGTTTTATTGTAGTGTTTGCTGCATGTAATATATAATTATAACGTTTGTACTATTTTAGGACATTTTATTTTGAAAGTGTGTTATAATGCAATTGAAAACGTTTTAATATTAAACGATAAATATAGGGAAACTATATAATGGGGGGATTCATATGTCAGATAATGATATATTCATAAAATCAATAAATAGCAAAAGTTTGGTAACAGTAGAATTTAATTCAGCTGATAAAGGTGTAATATCACGGAGATGTGTACCCTTCGATTATGGTCCAAACAAAAAGTTTAAAGATGGGCTTGATAGATATCATTTTTACGACCTTGAAACCACTAGTAAAAACCACAGTCTTTCAATCAATCCTAGTGAAGTTATAAATATTGAGATACTCACAGAAAACTTTGAACCAGAAAAATATGTTACTATCCCTCACAAAAAGTGGCATATAAAAAGGGATTGGGGAGAATTATCTTAATACTTAGAGTTGAAACTAATGGCATAACGTATAAATAACAAACAAAGAGAGAATCCTCAGAAATGAAGGTTCTCTCTCTTTGTTTGTT
>Ga0255362_1000173_pt1 | contig 16842 bp, 12 predicted proteins | sample GFST75r2metaG_FD_186000 | JGI IMG/M metagenome (GOLD analysis project Ga0255362, IMG submission 186000)
TATATCATTCTTTTTATCATTCACTAAAAATATAGGTTCTATATTTTTAACCTGTCCATCTAAATAAAACCCCACAGAATAAACATTTTTAATATAATCCTTTATTAATGGTTCTGCATTCACTCCATTTTCAGCAAATTCTATTTTTATTTTATCATTCTCTTTTATTTCAGAATCCATACTTCCTAGGTTTCCATTAATTCTTATTATGGCACTCTTTGAAATTTTACCAAAAGCCACTCGTTTTGATCCATTTAATGTAAATCTAATATTATTTCCATTTTTACCAATGAGCACCTTAGGATTAATGCCTGCTTGCATTATAACATCCATAACTGAATTTTTTTTAGAGTTAAAAAGACTCACAACACTACTATTTAAAAATACATCTATAAAATCCCCACCAAATTTCTTTATGGCAACTAAAGCTATTCCTAAAACTGTTACCCCAGTACTTCCAAGATTGTTATCAAGACATACACATTCGGTTACTGATTCTCTACCTTTTATAGCTATTCTCTGTGGTAGTATGTTAAGTTTTTCCGCTATACGCTCTTTTAGTTCTGGAGTGTGTGCTCCCCCTCCTACCAAAAAAACTGCATTTGGTGCTTTTCCACCATTTAATTCAATAATTTTAGTAGCAATTTCTTGAGATAATTTTTCTACTACAGGAGTTATCACTTTTATTATTTCATTAACACTAACTTTATTTTCTATACCTAGTACATCCATATAACAAATTTCTTCTTTAATTGTTATTTCCTTTTTAATCTTTTCAGCGGAGTTAAAATCCACAAGGCATGACCGCGCTATTGCCTCTGTAACCCCATCTCCAGCCATAGCGACCATTCCATATGCACTTATAGTTTCATTACTACTAATAGCAATATCAGAAGTTCCAGCTCCAATATCAACAAGTGCCAAATTCAATAGTCTTAAGTTTTGAGGTATTGCAGCTTCCATTGCAGCTATAGGCTCTAATGTTAAATTTGTAACCGTAAGATCCACTTTTTTTGTAACAGCATATAAACTATCCACAACAGATCTTGGTAGAAATGTAGCAATTACTTCAGAAGAAATATCTTGACCTTTGTGCCCTAGCAAATTAGAAATGGCATATCCATTAAGATAGTAATTTTTAACACTATAACCAACACAATAAAGTTTTCCAGTAGTCTGCTTATTTACTTCTTCTTCTGCCATCTTTACTGCCGTAAGTTCAAGACTTCTAATAAGTTCTTTATCAATTTCTTTATCTGAATCAATAGTTATTTCCGATTTTACTGTAGTTGTTCTTAAAAACCTTCCCGCTGCAGCAATTGCTACTTTTTCTAATTTAAATCCGAGTTCCTCTTCCATTTCACTTTTAACCTTATTTACGGCCTTTGCCACTAAACTGATATCATGTATTTGCCCATCTATCATTGCTCTCTCTTCATGTTCTGTGAATTTTTCAGAAATAACATGAAATCTCTTATCCCTTACCATTCCAACAGTGCCAATAACTGTACGAGTCCCTATATCTAAAGAAAATACAGTTTCCTCTGAATTAATATTTGTAGCTACCATACTTTTATACCTCTTTATTTTATTTTATATTCTAAGAGCCCATATTCTTTAAGGAACATGAGCCCAACAAAGTTATATTATAATTATTAATATAACTTATTCCACTACAACTGTATTTGTTAGTTTCCCAATTTTCTCTATATTACATTCCACAATATCACCATTTTTTAACAGTTTTTCTGGTTTAAAACCTATTCCAACACCACTTGGTGTACCTGTAGATATTATATCCCCCGGTTTTATAGTGAAACCTTTAGATATATCGCTTATTATATAAGCAATATTAAATATTAGATTTTTTGTATTTGAATTTTGTCTTACTTCACCATTTACACTTGAGCCTATATTAAGTTCAACTGGAAAAGGTATTTCACGCTTATGTACAATTGTTGGTCCCATAGGGCAAAAAGTATCTAAACTCTTTCCTTTGAACCATTGACTATGTCTAGCCTGTAGATCTCTTGCAGATACATCATTAATTATTGTATATCCAAAAATATAATCCTCCGCCTCTTCTTGTTTAATATTGATTCCTTCTTTTCCAATAACTACAGCAAGTTCTGCCTCATAATCCACTTTTTTAGTAACAAATTTCGAAAATCTTATTTCATCCGTATCCCCTGTGCATATGTTTATAGCTTTAGTAAAATAGATTGGTGCCTTTGGTACTCCATCGCCAGAAGTTGCCATACTATCTACTTCTTTTACATGTTCTACATAGTTTTTACCTAAACAAAATACATTTCTACGAGGCCTTTCAATTGGTGCACTTAATTTTACATCTACCAAAGGTATTGTTTCAAATTCCTTTCCTTTTATACTATTTTCAATATATTGGATTTCATCATTATAAATTCCTATAAATTCACTCATAGAATTAACTCTTGCCTTTCCAAGTGAAACAAGTATCTTATTTAATTCAACAACCTTATCATCTATTAGTACTCCTAAATATTCTCTTTTATTGTATTTATAATTAACAAACCTCATATTTCTATCTCCTTCGCATTTATCACTTGTATTAATAATACTACTAATACTACTAAATTAGAATACTAATCAAATTTTTAACTATAACTATTGAAAAAATTATTAAATAGTGTGTATAATTAGTTGTTGTACTAATTATTATTACACAAATTTATTTAGTGAGGTATATTATATGTTTAAATCCTATGATGAATCTATCGGCAATTTAACAAGTAGAACTAACAAAAAAATCATACACTATGTTAATAGTAAATTGGAGAAATTTGATCTTACCACTGAACAATGGGTAGTATTGCTTAAATTATCAAAACAGAACAAAATAAGTCAAAAGGTTCTAGCTGAAATTTCAGGTAAGGACCAACCTACCCTAACAAGAATATTGGATATACTTACGCGAAAAGCCTTAATAGAACGACATGCAAATTCTGAGGATAGGCGTTCCTTTTCTATACATATAACAGAAAAGGGCTTAATCCTTGCAGAAAAAGTGGTCCCACTATTAGAAGACATATTTAAAGATATACTTAATGATATATCACCTGAAAAACTGAACATATACATAGAAGTTCTCGTGCACATCAATGAAAACATAAACAAATTGCAATAAGCTATATTTTTAATAAATATATTAACATATTTGCATCTTTAGGATGATCTAAAAGGAGAAATATAAATGACAAATACAATAGTTACAACGAAATTATGGACAAGAAGCTACATTTTTATGTTATTAACAAATTTATTTATATATTTAGCTTTTTACATGCTTACACCAACCTTACCGGCATATGCTAAGGCAACTGGAGGAAGTAATCTACAAGCAAGCCTTGTAGTAAGTACATTTTCCATTACCTCTTTACTAATAAGACTGTTTACTGGCAGTATTATGGATAAAATAGAAATTAGGCCTCTACTTCTTCTAGGAGCAATAATTCTTGGTGCAAGTACCTTATCATACATTTGGCTTCCCTTAGATGCGATAATTGTTGTTCGAGTTGTTCAAGGGATAGGCTGGGGTCTTGCTTCTACTGGAGCTGCTGCAATTTTTTCTGATATTGTACCTGAAAACAAACGTGGAGAAGGCATGGGGTACTATTCCCTCTCAATGATAATATCCATGGCTTTATCCCCAGTAGTAGCAATAATAATCATGAATTTATATAGTTTCAAATATATTGCACTTATGTCCATAGGTTTTGTTGTAATTGGCTGTTTTTGCTTTACAGGTGTTAAAATACCGAAAAAGAATCCTATAACTAATAAGGACGCTAAAAAGTTTTCATTAAAAGGTTCATTTGAAAAAAAAGCTGCTTTACCTTCTTTATTATGTTTCTTGCTTACAATTACTTTTTGTGGAATCATGAGTTATATAATGCTGTATGGTAAAGAACTTAAAATAACAAATATTTGGGTGTATTTTGTTGGATATGCTGCAATGATCCTAGTAACAAGACCCGTTATTGGTAAAATTTTCGACAAAAGAGGTCATTCCGTTATAATTATACCTGGTTCCATTTCAATGATTATAGGTCTTATAATATTATCCTATGTACATTCGGTTCCTACTTTAATATTATCTTCATTATTTTATGGTCTTGGTTATGGTGCAGCTCAGCCGTCTCTGCAAGCCTGGGCAGTTGATCGATCACCTGACAACAGAAAAGGTGCTGCTAATGGGACCTTTTTATCCTCAATGGATTTAGCTTATACCGTTGGTTCTGTGCTTCTAAGTTTTGTTGCTCAGCGTAGCAATTATGCTTTTATGTATAAATTTTCTGCTAGCTTTTTAGTATTGTTATTAATTGTATACACCTGGAATTTGATCAAAAGCAATAGTAGCGTTGAAACAATTCTTGATCAAAACGAAGAAGTTTCTTAGGAATTTAAGAAGTTTCACGCTTAGCATACGTTTTTATATAAAGCTTCTGCTAATAATAAATATTCCTTACATTCCTTAAATTTTCCCTGTTCTAAGCATAAAAGCGCTAATTTGTTATAAATGGAGTTAAGATTATTATCTCCATTTTCTTTTATCAATAAAACGATTTCAAGATAAATTCTTTCTAAGCTTATATAATTATGGCTTTTATTATATATATTTGCTAATAGATAATTACCTCGTAGTAAGTACTTCATGTCATTATAATTTTTAGCATATGTTAATCCTAATTCAATGGATTTAATAGCTTCTATGTATTTCTTTTGTTTTATAAAAACATTTGATTTTTCTATAAGTGTAGCTGCTAAATTGGTTTTATCAATATCAAATCTAAATTTTTCTGACATTTCAAAATAAAGCATACTTTGTTTCAAATTATTTTTATAAAAATAATCCAAACCTAAATTATTATAAAAATATCCTACTAAAACATCCTTATCATCTGAAATTTTCTCCAGCAAAACATTATATATATCTACAGCAGTATCATAATCACCTATTGCTTCATAGCAAGTAGCCTTAATGCCATTTGCCTCAATACATAATTGCTTGTCCTCATTTTCATCACAACCACCTAGGTATTCTTCAATAATTGTCAAAGCGAAATCTATTTTATTTAATTTTTTATAACTATTTGCTAAAGAATACAAACATAATTTCATGGTTTTTGTGTCACCACAAGCTAAACAATAATATTGGCTTGTGTGATAATGTTCAATTGCACTATCATATTGCATAATCTTTGCCTTACACTCTCCTATTTTCCAATGAATATATCCCAATTTTTTGTTCTTATTTATATCTTTATATATTTCTATTGATTTGTTATAACTTAAACAAGCTTCTAGAAAATCTTTTTCGTTTTCAAAAATTTCTCCAAGCTTAAAATATCCTATAGCTCTAACCTCTATAAGTTCAAACTGCTTTGATATTTTAAAAACTCTATCAATAATATTTCTATTAACTTTCTCATTTTTAAGTTTTTTCAAACAATATATTTCAGCATCTTCCTTTGGAGAACGCAATAAATAGTCTTCATTTATATTAATAACAATATTGAGTTTTTCAGCCTTCTCATTAAACTTATCAGCAATTTTGGAAGCTGCTTTAGGTGATAAATCCCTTTTATCTGTTTCAATCATACTTATAAGTCCTCTAGTAACCTTCTCATCCTGCAAGTCTTCCTGTTTCAAGAATAACTGATTTCTTAATTTTTTTATTTTCTCACTAGTAGTTAAAAAATGCATTAAATCACCTCAATTTAGTCTAACTTATGTGTATTATATAAAACATTTCTAATTTCAGCAATCCAACTTATGTATTTAATTTTATTATTATAATTAAACTTTCCTTAAGAAGTTTAATCTAACTAACCTGACCACTAGCTTCCATAAGGTTAGTTAAAATCATATACAATCCACATTTATATATATATGAAAATAAAAAAACTGCTGATAAAAATTTATTATCAGCAGTTTTAAAATCTATTTTTAGTTAACACAATGTATCTATAAAATGAATATCATCATCGTTATCACTATTATTAGGTTTTTCTTCTTCAATAACTTCTTTTGGTTTCACTTTTTTATCATAGGCTCTAGAAAGTATGTCCTTAAAAAATAGATCTTTGAAATTTTTAGGATTGTGCAGCTTATATTTTACTTTTCTTACTTTAGAAGTTTTTCTTACCCTTGAAATTGGTTTTATTTTATCAACCATATAGTAGCCACCCCCAATGTAAATAAACATATTATAAATTTAGTATACAATTTATTTTTTACTTTTACTAATGTATTTTATTATTTTCCACTTAATTTTCTAGCCAAGTATTCAAACTTTTCGTGAGAATACTCAAAAAATTCCTCATATGATGAACAATAACGATTTAAACCTGGCTTTTTATCCTGAAAAGGTTCTCTTAAGCGTCTACATCCACCATTACAAAGATTGTACCATTTACAGTTTTTGCATTTAGAATCTATATGCTTTGAATCATTTATGAAAGTTTTTACCCTCTCTGTGACAATTAGATTCTCAATATCACTATCATTAATATTACCCAGTAGCCACTGATCGCTTACATAAAAATCGCATGGATAAACCCCACCATCAGCCTCAACAACGAACTGGCACCCACATGTTCCGGACATACCACACGCCTCAGTTTTGTATCCCATAAATATCCCAACAAGATTATCAAAATACCTTATACTTATTGCATTCCCCATCAAAATATCGTTATACCAAAGGTCAAAGATATTCTTTAGAAAGTATGTATACCTATTTGGATCAAGAGAATATTCTTGTGATTTCAACTGTTCACCTAACGGATCAATGCAAGTAATAAATTGCAAATGATTGAATTTATTCCTATTGAAAAAATTATATATTTTGTTTGGGTGTCTAGCTACATATGCATTCACTACACAAAGTACGTTATATTCTACTTTATACTTGTTAAAAAGTCTAACAGCATTCATTACTTTGTTGAATGACCCTTTATTATTGTTGTCTACCCTATTGCCATCATGTATAGCTTTGGGTCCATCTATGGATATGCCTACAAGAAAATTATTAAGTGAAAGAAACTTTGACCATTGTTCATCAATTAAGATTCCATTTGTTTGTATGGCATTATTAATCTTCACATTGTTAACATTATATTTTTTTTCAAAATCAATAAGTCTTTTATAGAAGTCAATACCAACAAGAGTTGGCTCTCCTCCTTGAAATGCAAAAGTACATACTTGCTCCGAATACTTAAGAGCTTTTTTTACTATCATTTCCAAACAATTTGTATTCATTTTCCCATAGGATTTTATATGTCTTGCCGCTGCTATAGAGTGATAAAAACAGTATTTACATTGTAAATTACAGTCACTTGATGCGGGTTTTATAAGTAAACTCAAGGGTGGCATACTATCACTCCTCTCCATAATTTTCTTGGTAGGTACTTACTCTATTTTGTATGCTTCTAGGCCAATGTTACTATTTAGTTTTGTGTAACCCTTGTTGTCATAAAAAAAAGGTCCTCTTGACCAAACACATGCTAAATGCATTAATAATTCAGTTTTCATTTCTTCCCTGATTGTAGCATATTTATCGTTATTGTAAAGATTACTCCATTCATGTGAATCATCTTCCAAGTTATAAAGTTCACCTTTTACCTGATCTGTACGTTGCACACCATCATGAACTGATCCTAGCATATATAAAATAAGCTTCCAGCCCTTTTTTCTCCACATATAAGCAGGTGCAGGTTGCAATTGTTCTTGGCCTCCTCCGTGAAATTCTGAAAAACACCCTAACCGTTTTTCTTCACTTAACAGATTCAAACCTGATAATATTGGATTTTTTGTTATCCCAGCTACCTTCATTAAAGTTGGTACTAAATCCACCAATTCTGCTGGTCTTTCATCAATTGTTCCACGCTTATTTTGTGGAATCAATGTGCCTGATAAAATCAAAGGCACACGTACACTACTATCATAAAGGCAATATTTACTAAAAGTATCTCGTCTTTCTCCTAACATATCACCATGATCGGAAGTATAAACTACTATACTATTTTCAAGTTCACCTAATTTTTTTAGTTTTTCTAGTACCTGCCCAAAATAGTTGTCCAGCCAAGAACAATTAGCCCAATACCGAAGAGTTGTCCTTTTTCTTTCTATTGGTGACATCAACTCCCATACCGAATGCCAATCATCATGTCTTTCTTTCCAATAGAGATTGTTTTCTCGTAAATTTTTCAAATGAGTTTGTGGTTCTTCAAGCCAATTAGGCTGAGGTATGTCCGGAATATCATTTATATCATATAAATCTTCAAATTCTTTAGGTACATTATATCCTGCATGTGGTTTTATAAATGAAAGGTAAAGAAATAATGGTCTTTCCTGATCCAATCCATCATCTAAAAATTTCAGGCACTGTTCTGCTATAAATCCATCTCTATGATCACGCATGTCCAAATTACTGGTACGTCCAATGTATCCTTTTGAGTTTTCTTCTCCATCACCATAGTCCTTTGTTTCATCATAATAAGCCTTAAGCCCCTGTGGATTTATCTTATCCATCATTATTGCTCCATTTTCATAGCATGCACTTTTGGAAGACTGACCTTCAGCACGAACCTGAAATCCTCTTGTTGGTGGTTCTGTATTTAACGTGCCATGATTCCAGTGAGTTTTCCCAAAACCTGCTGTTTGATATCCAGCTTCCTGCATCAGTTCTGGAAGTGGAAGACACGGCATACGATCTTCAAAAAAAAGTCCGCCTCCATTTGTTCTTACGCCTAGTTGAGATGGATACATACCAAGCATCATAGAGTTTCTACTTGGAACACACATAGGACATTGGCAAGTAGCTTGATTGAAAGCAATTCCTCTTTCAGCTAGTGAATCTAGCGTTGGAGTCTTTATATATTTATTAAACTTACCAATACAATCCCATCTCTGTTGATCTGTCATTAAAAAAATAATATTAGGTTTATTCATTTTTTCCCCCTTATACTGTTTCTAGCACCCTACTCCGAAAAATTTTGTCTGGAATTTACGTTATTACAATATGATTTTTCATATAAGTTTACCTTAACCTAATATTTATTTCAAGATTACTTATATAGATTTTAGCATAAAAAAATTATTGACATATATAGAATATACAATTATGATAGTTTGAAAATACAATACCTATATACAAAATAGGTATTGTGTTTTTTTACATGAAAGTAGTATTAGATTTTCATAAATCAAACAGTAATTCATGATTCTTTTGGAAAAGCACTAAATTACAAATTACATATCATTATTACAAGGAGGCTATTAAAGTATGAATAAAAAAAAATCAAAAAAACCTAATATTCTTTTTTTCTTTACAGATCAGCAGAGGTGGGATACTGTAGGTTGTTATGGTAATACCATGAACTTGACACCTAACTTAGATCGAATAGCAAAGGAAGGCGTAAAATTTCAAAATTCATTTACCTGTCAACCTGTATGTGCTCCGGCTAGAGCATGCATTCAGACAGGTACATATGCTACAGAAAATGGTGTTTTTAGAAATATGATACCATTAGCTAAGAATAAAACAACCATAGCACATATTTTGAAAGATTCAGGGTATGAAACCGGATATATCGGTAAGTGGCATCTTGCAGTTACTCGCACAAAACCAGTACCTAAAGAACTAAGAGGTGGTTATGACTATTGGCTTGCAGCAGACGCCTTGGAACATACTTCACATCCATATGAAGGTACTTTATTTGATTCAGATAATAATCCAGTATCCTTTAAAAAATATAGAGTAGATGCCTTGACTGATTATGCCATAGACTATTTAGATAGCAGAAATTTAGACAAGCCTTTTTTTCTATTTCTATCATATCTAGAACCACACCATCAAAATGATTGGGATAAATATAAAGCTCCAAATGGCTATTCAGAAAAATATAGTACGTATAAAATCCCTGGTGATTTAAAAGATATTGAAACTGGAAATTGGAAAGAGAGTTTACCTGAGTATTATGGAATATGCAAAAGTATAGATGAAAACTTAGGAAAAATATATAAAAAATTAAATGAACTAGGAATATTAGATAATACTATAATTGTCTATACTTCTGACCACGGCAATCATTTTAAAACAAGAAACAATGAGTATAAACGTTCATGTCACGAAAGCAGTATACGGATTCCAATGATTATCCGAGGCCCTGGTTTTATTGGTGGAAAAACAATAGAAGAAATCACAAGTCTTATTGATTTGCCTCCAACTTTACTCCAAGCAGGTGGGTCAAAGGTTCCTGCATATATGAAAGGAAGAAGTCTTTTGCCTTTAGTAAATGAAAATGTGGACGATTGGCCTAAAGAGGCATTCATACAGATAAGTGAAACACAGGTAGGTAGAGCACTACGTAGTAACCGTTGGAAATATAGCGTTGCTGCTGAAGATAAAGATGCATGGAATGATTCTAACAGTGATGTTTATACCGAGGAATTTTTATATGATTTACAAAATGATCCTTATGAAAGCAATAATTTGATAGGCGATCCGAGGTATATAAATACTTGTAATGAATTATCAGAAACACTGAAGAAAAGAATGTTTCAAGCAGGAGAAAAAGTGCCAATGATAATTCATAAGTAATATTATTGGTTTATCTAAAGAGAAAAATCTATAATAAAAAATTGTTGACATTAATGCAATATAGCATTACAATAAAAAAATATAAAACATATATATAAAATAGGTATTAAATTATGTTGACCAGAAAACTGGAGACTAAATTTATTCTTAAGTGTACAACCAAATAAATTAAATGCATTATGTTCTATGAGTCCTTGTTTAATTTAAGGATTTCTGAACCAATGTAAAATTTATATTGGGCTGTACATAAATAGCTACTAAGTTACCCTATGATATGCTTGTTTGATTTTTCAAAAATTGAACTTCATAGGTTACTAGTTGATTATTTTGAGAATACATTTGGTCTCTTTTATTTATTATTTAATGTTCCTAATATAGTTTTTTCAGTACATATTTCCATAATGGTAAAAAGTATTTCTATGCTAAGGAAGCAAATTATGTATACTAAAAAAGAAGGGATGATAACAATGAAAAACAAAAAGCTATTTTCAATTTTTATTTTTATTTTAGGACTAATGCTTGTGATAACCGGTTGTGGAAGTTCAAATACAGCCCAATCCGCTAAATCATCAACTAATGGAAAGTTGAAGCCCATTACGGTTAGAATCGGCTCCGACAGTAGCACTCTTTCATTGGCTTTTCAAGTAGCTAAAGCCAATGGATATTTCACTAAATATGGTATTGATGCCCAAATAGCTACATTTGCTGCAGGTATTGACACATTAAATGCAGCACTTACGAATCAAGTTGATGTAGGTGTAGCTTCAGATTTTGCAGCCCTATCTAGATTGAGTACAGGAAAGCTGAAAATTATAAGCTTTGAACAATCAACCAATGCAAGTGCTAATAAGTTTGTTACAATAGATGGAATTAATAAAATTGAAGATATTAAAGGAAAAGCTATAGGCGTTTCAAAAGGTACTGAAAGTGAATATGTTACAAATTTATATTTACAAAAACACAAAATAAATGAAAAAGATGTGACAATAGAAAAGTTTTCTTCCGCTGCTGAAATTGTAGCAGCATTAGAAAAAGGAGATATAAAGGGAGGATTTTTTAATGGCGCTGTTTTAGTTAAAGCTTTGAATGTTAAAGGAGCAAAGGTAATCGGAAGTTTAGCTGAAATCCCTTTTTCAGCTAAGAATTTTATATTGGTTACAAAAAATTTAGTTGATACAAATCCTGAAGCACCTAAAAGAATACTACAGGCATTAAATGAAGCTACAATATGGATAAACAAAAACCCAGCGAAAGCGGCAGCACTTGATTCTAATATTTTGAAATTACCAGAAGATAGTTTTTTAAAAACATTAAAGGCTCAGACTAATGATATCCGTCTTAATGATGCTGATGTACAACAGTTACAGAATGTATATAACTATGCAATTTCTAATAAAATGTTTCCTGGTGGATATTTTAAGGTAAAAAATTCTATACTAACTAAACCTTTAAAAGATGCATTTCCATCCAAATTAACATATAATCCAGCTGATGTAAAATAATATTTGTAAACTAATTAGTTTTATAAAAAGTTTGCTATAAAAAAGCAAACTTTTTTACATTACTTAGCTTAATAAGGAGGCCATATAATGTCAGATAATAATTCAATAATAATTCAACACTTAAGTAAGAAATATAATGAATCCAATGGAGAAAACACTAAATTTGTAATTGAAGATATCAATCTCCAAATTAATGGAGGAGAGTTTTTTATTCTGCTAGGTCCCAGCGGTTGTGGAAAATCAACCTTGCTAAATATAATAGCTGGATTTATTGAAAAAACTGAAGGCAAACTTTTGGTAAACAATAAAGAGGTTTCTAAACCTGGAAAGGAAAGAGCTGTAGTTTTTCAACATCCAGACGCTTCCCTTTTCACCTGGTTAAATGTTAGAGAAAATGTGGAATTTGGATTAAAGATGAAAAAAGTTAAAAAAGATGAAAGAAAACTAATCTCAGATAAATACATAAAATTAGTTGGATTAACTGGTCATGAAAATAAATTTCCTGATGAACTTTCAGGGGGAATGAAACAAAGAGTTCAGCTAGCAAGAGTACTTGCAAACAATCCAGAAATATTACTAATGGACGAACCTTTTGGTGCTCTAGACGCACAAACAAGACGCGTAATGCAGCAAGAACTCGTTAGAATATGGAAAGCTACTAGAAAGACAATTGTTTTTGTTACTCATGATATTCAGGAGGCAATTTTATTAGGCCAAAAAATCGGAATTATGTCCAAATCCCCTTCGGCTAATATATATAAAGTCTTTGACATTAGCTTCCAATATCCAAGGAAGGTTACAGGTACTAATTTCAATGAAATATATGAAGAACTTTTAGATGAGTTTGAAGAAAAAGTTGAGAAAGATGGTGATGGAATTTGAAATTCATAAGAAAATTATTGAAATTTGGTATAATATCTTGGATTTTTATTATTGGGATTTGGCAATTAGCTGCATATTTTTCATCACCGGATTTTTTACCATCACCTTTAATAGTTATTTCTAGCTTAGGTGACTTAATAACTAATGAAGGATTATTTAGGGATATTCTCATTAGTTTTGGAAGGATTTTTGCAGGATGGTTTTTTGGATGTCTTATTGGTATACCTATTGGATTGTTAATAGGAAACTTTAAAGTTGCTAAATCTTTTTTTGAACCTATTCTTCATTTCTTTAGATTTATTCCTGCAATTGGTTTTGTAACTTTATTTATTATTTGGTTTGGAATTGGCGAAGAGGGTAAAATCATCCTCATAATGTATGCTACATCATTTATCGTAATACTTAATACAGCATCTGGTGTATCAAATGTGGAAAAAGAAAAAATCAGAGCTGCTAGATGTTTAGGTGCATCCGAATCCCAAATATTATTCAATGTAATAATTCCTGCTTCTGTTCCACATATGTACACAGGTGTAAGACTGGCAATGGGTAATTCATTTGCAGCAATAGTAGGTGCTGAAATGCTTGCTTCAAATGAGGGTGTTGGGTATCTTATTTGGACTGCAAGATTATACTTCAAAACTGAATGGATTTTTGTGGGGTTAATTTCACTTGGATTAATGGGATTTATAACTGATAGAATTTTAGGTGCTTTAGCCAGTTTAGTTTTGGGGAAATATGGAATCAAAGCTAATGGTCAGGTCAAAAGTTCCTCATAACTTACTCTTATAATAAAAAATATAAAATCACGTGATATATTGAGAAATATCATGTGATTTTGCTTTCAAAATACCTATCCTATTAATCACTTGTTATAAATTATAATATGTAGCAACAGATGTTATGAAATAAACGGCTTATTAATACCTTTATTATTTATATATTCTTAATTTTACACTTCCAGTAATACCTGATTTAAGTTTAGCTTCACAAATTCTATTTGCTAATGAATTTGTAACCTCTATGGTCAAGGTATTTATGCCTGAACTCAGATAATCTGAAATATGAAAAATATATGGTGCCCACATTTTTATTGCTACTTCTTTTTCATTTATAAATACCTTCACGATTTCATAGGCTTCTTCTAATTCAAGCTGTATTTCACTTATGTTTTCTCTATTTTCAATTACTAATTCATTTTTATATATCATAGTTCCAGAATAATTTTCGAAACCTTTCCACTCATTCCAAAGTATTAGTTCCCCTTCCCTTACAATCCTATTTTTCTTGTCATAAATTTTCCAAATTGGTGGAACATCTATTGTAGTACAAGTCTCTGATTTTTCTTCCTTATGTATAATAATTGGAACCTTTGAATTATCAACAACAAATATAATACTTTCTCTTCTATTTATTTCTAGAGGTATTTTTATATACTGATTATTTACTTCTAATACTTTTTGCTGGTAGATTTTTCCTCCCCATGCGTCCCATTTTTCTACATATCCCACATTCTTTATATTTAAAATATCCTTTATGTTTTCTTCACCTTCATTTATAAGAACATAATAGTGCAAACCATCTTTAACCACATGACTTACTCTTAGTGATTTTTGATTATGCTCAGTAAACAAATCACGGTTATTTAAAACATCAAGCACCTTTAATATATCTATTCCTTCATTAAGAACTATAGTATCCTTTATTTTAATGTTATTTCCATTTGTATTGCTACTAATAATTGTCCCGCCCCCAGCAGAAAATCTTTCTAAAGGTTTAATTATTTCTTCAGTGACAATATGTATATCTTCAATAATAATAACATTATATTTTTGCTTCTGAATATAGATAGCCCCATCACTTATGTTACATAAATCGTGTGCTAATAATTCTTTTTCCATATAATTAAATTCAATAGAATTTTCATATAATGGTTTAACACTCTTCCAAGGTAAATTGTGATTTTCACAAAGCACTGCAATGTTAGTAACATTATAACTATCAGTCATTATAAAACACATTCTCTTAATATATTGTGAAATTTGATTGTAATATGACCACCATATATTATTTGGTCCTACATCTGGCGGTCTTTCCCCAATTCTTCTCGCACCTCTTATAGAATAAAAAAATGCATGAGGATATAAAAGATTTACGCCCCTTACAAATAGCCAATCCATATACCATTTCATATCATCAACTGAAAATGACCACTCTACATTATTCGCTCCACAACAGGCAAAACATTCATTTCCATTTCTTCTTTTGCCCCTGTGTCTAGCTGAATCTGAGGTACACTTGGCCATAGTAGTGTGATCTCCCTGAAGAGCCTTATTGTCCTCTGGTGCCACCCATCTCCATACAATATCCTGAGCTGGCATCTTAAAATATTTAAGTAACCCAATATCATCACTTTCATGTGGATGTCCTGTAAGTGCAATATTATGATTTTCACACCATTCACTTATAGGTTTATAGTACGATAGCTCTAATTTTTTATTTATGGCCCGCTTATATCTATCTTTAATATTGATTTTTTCTGTATTGCATTCTAGCCACAATGCCGGTAGATCTTCCTCTTTTCCCCCCTGCTTAATATAGAACTCAAGGAATCCGCTCGTCCAAGGTATCATATTACTATGTTCCCCTCTACCCATTATATCTGGTTCATCAGTAAACATTCCTATTATTACATTTCCAAAATATTTGCTAAATTCTTTATAGTACTTCTCGTGGGTTAAACAAATAAAAGATTGAACTGCAAATGGATTAAGCAAATCACTGGAAGACGGTGCTTCCGGTTCACCATCATCCTCACCAAAATGTATTCCTCGTATATGCCCATTAGTATATGTCTCTAGAAAAATAAGTATGTACCAATCATCATTGTTTGGTGGAACAAAGGTCACTTTATTATCAATACATGTAATTTTCTCTATATGTGAACTATCGAATTTATTTTCTTTAGCTCTTTTAATTGCTAAGCATGATATTAATTTTTCTCCCTCTTTCTCATGAAATTCTATTGTTGTTTCCTGGTAACACTTATACTGCAACATTTTAAGTCCTCTACTAGCGTGCTTTGGATTATTCTTAACAACCATTCCATGAGCTGATCCTGATGGATACATGGCTTCATCATATAGCACGACCTTCATATCCAGTTTTTCTGCTTCTTCAATAGCACAGCGAACAAAACCCATGAATTTATCTGAAAGATATTCAATATCTTTAGGTATTCCTATCCTTGGATGAATAACAAATGCATTCACTCCTTTTTGTGAAAAATCATTAATCTGTCTTATGATTTCTTTTTCATCTAGAACATCATTCCAAAACCAAAATGGAATTGGTGTATATTCTTTTGTAGGATTAATGAATTCACTTTTTTGCTTGCCACTCATTCTTATCACCTCTAAATATTACATAAAAAAATAAATTATATATAAACGTTGCTACTGTTTTTTATATTTATAAAAAAGGCACAACTGAAATTGGCTCGTACCATGGAAATATATTATTACACTTAAGTGTACCTTACATCATTTCATCAGTAATTTAAGTGACACTAATCTACACCATGTTTATTTTGAAATTTTTGCTCCTTCTACAATATCTAAATCATCTGTTATGAATAGTCCCAATTTATTCGCTCTAATCCATTTTTTAGATATATTTATAATTTGCCCTAGCCCAATAACAATAAATATTCCAGCTATAATGTATAATAATAATCCGCTCTTAAATGAAATATAATCTATAAATCCTAGAAAACAGAATAAAATGAAACATGTTTTAAATGCCTTTTTAATT
>Ga0255362_1000174_pt1 | contig 16656 bp, 13 predicted proteins | sample GFST75r2metaG_FD_186000 | JGI IMG/M metagenome (GOLD analysis project Ga0255362, IMG submission 186000)
ACTTATGACTGGTGTTACTTCTTCAAGAAAAAAATTAACAAAATCATTAATTAAGGATAATTGTTCACCAAAAGTTTTGGCAATTAACGATATATTTAAATATAAGAAAAATACCGTTTCTATAACAGTAAGTTTAATTTTAGCATTAACTTTAATAATACTCTTTGCAAATATAAACTTTACCATATCAAACATGGCAGAAAATCTTAATGTTTGGCTTGGAATGCCCAAAACTAGTATTACTATAAGTTCATCTGGGACTAATTCAAAGGAAGAAATAAAGAATGCATTGATGTATGTAAAGAAAGATAGAAGAGTTAAAAATTATGTTTATGGAAGTATAGGGGCAAACGGAATAGTGTTAGACACTAAAAAATATAAAATTAAAAGCACTTTATATTATATATTCTCCATGAATTCATATAGTAATGATTTAGGTTTTACTATTATTAATGGACATAACCCTAAGTATGAAAATGAGGTGGCTGTTTCTTTGAAAATACTAAAGGATGCAGGTTTATCTATAGGAGATTATATTGAATTAAGCATAAACGATAAGAAAAACTCCTATTTAATATCCGGGTCATATAATTCATTAAGGGAAAATGGATATGGAATAAGAATTCTAAATTCAGCAGTAGAGAGAGAAAGTCCACAGTTTGCATATGACGAAATATTTGTAAACATTAAAAATTCCAATGATATTCAGAAGGTTGAAAGTGATATCAATGGAAAATTTCAGTATATAAATGCTAGCCACATTGATCCAACAATAGAATATACTATTAAATCCATTCCAGGGACAGTAATCCCTATTACATATTTACTGATTGTAGTATTTATAATTTTTTCTATTGTAACAATATTAAACATTGTAGTAATGAATATTAGAGATAATAGAAGAAATTTTGGTGTAATGAAGGCTTTGGGGTTTACCGATAAAGAAATAAGAGATAGGTATTTGTATAGGATATTGTTGTTAACGATAGTTAGTGTTTTTTTATCGGTGATGTTAAATATGATTTTTGCAAGACCAGTTTTTGAATTAGTAGTAGGAAATGTAGATGGGTTAATTGTCTCACCTGTGATAATGGTAGTATTATTGTTAGCTATGTTTCTTTTAATAATGCTCATAACTAACCTATGTTGCACCACAATAAATAAGACTAAACCAACTGAATTAATGGAAGAATAGAGGGGGGAAATTATGTGGCTACAAAAGCTAAAAAAGAAGAAATTTCAATGCTTTTTAATTGGAATGCTTATATTTTTATCTGCTTTGATATTTTCAACTAGTTTATCCTTAGTAACTTCAATTAAAGGTTACGTAAGCAAGTATTATGCTAATGATAAATATTATGATTTGATTTTGTATAGTCATGGTGATAGGACTAAAAACAAGGCTTTAAATTGGTGCAAAAGTAGCTCCAAAGTGGATTCCTTTAAAGATATTCAAGGCTTTATGTCAGGATATGATTTATATAATAAGGGGACAAATTTAAAGGTTTCAAGTTATGATATATTTCCAATAGATGACATGGAAAAGCTTCCTTTTGGACTTTCTAAGACTGGGCAGCTAAATAATAATAAAAGCCCAAGGAAAGGAGAAATATGGGTAAGTCAGCTATTTGAAGAAAATTACAATGTATCTCTTGGAGATATGCTGAAATTCAAGGTGAATAATAAAACCATAAGCCTAAAGGTAACAGCAGTAATAAATGACTCACTTCATCCATCTTCAATGATAGGTAGTATTTTTTTGTATACTAATAAAAATAGTGGCGAAGATTTCCAAGGTTTTAATAAATTAGACCTAATTTTTATAAATCCTAAAAAAAACATAGATGTTAAAAATATAGGCAAAAGTTTGATTTCAGCCATAGGCAATGGTACATATTCAACTGATAAAGATGACTTAGTATTAAATGCAACTATGACTATATCCATGATCGGTGGAGCGGCAACATTGGCATCCTTACTAATATTTGTTGCTTCAGTTATTCTTATTAGATTTATTATGTGGAATAACATTTTAAAAGAATATAAATCTATTGGAATATACAAAGCATTAGGATTTTCAAGGAAGGAAATACTTAAATTTTATATTGTAGGATATTCATTAATTGCCATTGTTACCAGCATTATTGGAGTTTTATGCAGCATACCAATACTAAACTTCACAGCCTCAAAGGTTTTAAAATATATTGGTAATTTTAATAGTGTAAGTATTAACTTTAGTGTGATTATATTTACAGTAGTGCTATTTTCACTTATAGTAATTCTCAATTTGTATTTTGTAATAAGTAGAACAAACAAGATTTCTCCAGTGGAAGCGCTTAGAGCAGGAGTTACTTCTTCAAGAAAAAAATTCACAAAATCATTGATTAAGGACAACTGCTCACCACGTGCCTTAGCAATAAACGATATATTTAAATATAAAAAAATTTCTGCATGTATAACAGTGAGTTTAACATTAGCATTAACTTTAATAATACTTTTTTCAAATCTAGATTTTACTATATCAAAAATGGAACAAAATCTTAATGTTTGGTTTGGAATCCCGAAAGTTGACATTACTATAAGTTCTTCACAATCTTCACCAAAACAAGATATAAAAAATGTACTTAACTACGTAAAAAAAGATAGCAGGGTTAAAAATTATGTTTATGGAAGTATAGAAACAAATGGCATCGTATTAGATACTAAAAAATATAAAATTAAAAGTAATGATTTTGCGGCAACAACTATGAATGCATATAGTGATGGGTTAGGGTTTACTGTGATAAAAGGACATAATCCTAAGGATGAAAATGAAGTGGCAGTTTCTTTAAATATATTAAAGGAATCAGGTTTATCCATAGGAGATTATATTGAACTGTCTGTAAACAATAAAAAAAGTTCTTATATAATATCTGGTTCTTATAATTCTTTATGGGAAGATGGGTATGGTTTAAGAATATTAAGTTCAGTTGCAGAGAAGGAAAATCCACAATTTATATATGATACTATATTCCTTAATCTAAAAAATGCTAATGATAATAGTAGTTTTGAAAAAAATGTTAATGAAAAGTTTCCATATGTAAGTGCTGGCAGTATTGATCCAACCATGAAATATGCAATTAAATCAATCCCAGGTACAATAATGCCTATTACTTATTTGTTAATTATAGTATTTATAATTTTCGCCATTGTAACAATATTAAATATTATAGTAATGAATATCAGAGATAACAGAAGAAATTTTGGTATAATGAAGGCTTTAGGTTTCACATATAAGGAAATTAGAAACAGACTTGTTTATAGAATAATATTTTTAACATTAGCTAGTATTATTTTATCTATAATGTTAAATATGATTTTTGCAAGGTCACTTATTGCATTTGTAATAGAAAATTTAGATGTGCTAATAGTGTCACCTAGCATAATGCTTGTACTACTATTAACTATGTTTCTTTTAATACTTATTATAACCTTTGTATGTTGCACCACAATTAATAATGCTAAACCAACTGAACTAATAGAAGAATAGAGGGGGAAAATTATGAAAACTTCAGTTTTAAAAGTAGATAAACTTTGTAAATCCTTTGTCACTGGGAAAACAGCTGTTAATGTGATAAAAAATTTAGAACTTGAAATATATGAAGGTGATTTCACAGTAATTATGGGTAGTTCTGGGTCTGGTAAGTCAACCCTACTATATAATATAAGCGGAATGGACACGCCAACCAGTGGTAGTGTTAATCTTCTTGGCAAGGATATTAGTATTATGAAGGAAAAGGATATGGCGTCCATAAGAAAAAAGGATATATCATTTATATTTCAAAGCATAAATTTATTACCAGATATAACGCTTTTTGAAAATATAGCTTATTGCGGGTATGGAGTAAATAAAAATAAAAAGGAAATAAATGAAAAAACTTCAAAGTTACTTAAAAGTTTTAGTTTAGAACAGGATGGGGACAAATATCCTTCTGAAGTATCCGGTGGTATGCAGCAGAGGGTAGCTATAGCAAGAGCCATAATTACGGATCCTAAAATATTATTTGGAGATGAACCTACAGGCGCTTTAAATTCAACTATTGGAGAAGAAGTGTTAGATATATTACTTGATTTAAATAATAAAGGTCAAACAATAGTTATGGTTACCCATGATGTTAAGGTGGCATCGCGGGCTTCAAGATTAATATATTTAAAAGATGGTAGAATAGACGGTGAACTTAATTTAGAGAAATTCCCCAAAAAAGATTATAAAAAAAGAGAGGTTTTGATATTTGAGTTTTTAAATGAAAGAGGGTGGTAAACATCATCTTTTTTTAGCATTTATGATAATATATAGGTATATATTATTTTAGGAGGAAATTATGGCTAATGAAAAAATTCTTATAATTGAAGATGACAATGATATTGGAAATTTATTAAAAGACTATTTAGTAAATGAAGCGTTTATAGTTCGGATATGTGACAACGGTGGGAATGCAGTTAAGGTTTTTGAATCATTTAGCCCAGAACTTATTGTTTTAGATATAATGCTTCCTGAAGTTGATGGCATTGAAATCTGTAGAATTATAAGAAGTTTATCTGTTATACCAATAATAATGTTATCGGCTAAAAGCGGGGATATAGATAAAATTTTGTCGTTAGGTGTAGGCGCTGATGATTATATAACAAAACCATTTTCTCCTATGGAAGTAATAGCTAGGGTTAAAGCTCATCTTAGAAGATACAAAACATTTTCAGGGGAGCAGGCAAGCGCTTTAGGAAAAAAGATATTTGGAAAGCTAAATATTGATAGCAGGGGTATAAAGTAACTTATGATGATAAGGAAATTCATTTTACTTCTAGGGAATTTGAAATTATTGATTTTCTGTCTGAATATCCATGTCAGGTATTTTCAAAAAATCAAGTTTATGATAACGTATGGGGAATGAGTGGATTTGCAGATTTAAACACAATAGCCGTTTACATAAAACGAATTCGTGAGAAGTTTTCTGAATATGACATAAATTATATTAAAACTGTGTGGAGTGTTGGATACAAGTGGGAGGAGGATTTGCGTGAATAGTGAAAGCATATCTTTTAAACTAAAAGTATTTTCGGTTACTACTGTTATACTTTTATGTTTTGTCATTATTTATTCTTATTTTATCCTGTATAATAAAAACACATTTTATCCAACAGTGAACAAGGGAAGATTATTAACAAATTCAATAAAAGTAAAATTAGAAGAGGATTTATCAGAAAATAAAGCTAGCCTAAAAGAAAAATCAAATTTTATTTATACAGTTGTGGACTTAAAAGGAAAGGTATTATTTTCATCAATAAGTGAGTATAAAAAAGATGATTTAGTTAATTTACAGGATTTTATGGAATATGATAGTAAGAGTGCCATGGTGCATCCTGAATTTGTTAGGTTTACCCAGCCATTGATTATAAATAATTCGGAGGTTGCTTTAGCTACTTTTCTTATTCCTAAAAATGATTTTTTAGCTGAGGAACCTAATTATTTAACTTTTTTAGATACAATGCCTATAAATATTGCATTGGCAATAATAATTATATTAATAATTTCAGTGCATATTTTCGCACGGAAAAGCATATTAAGTCCATTATATGATCTTAAAAGGAGCGCTAATAAAATTTTAATTGGAGACTTTTCTTATAAAATAAAATATGATTATGATACTGAAATTGGAGTATTTTGTCGCAGTTTTGAAGCAATGAGAGACGAGCTTAGGGTTTCAAGGGAAAAAGAACTTGATATAAAAAACAATGAAAAAGAACTTTTAGCTTGCCTTTCTCATGATATTAAAACACCGTTAACAGCTATTCATGGATATGTTTCAGGAATTAAGGATGGAATTGTTAAAGATAAAGATGGAATTGATAATTATTGCGAAATAATATTGAATAGAGTAAAAATGCTAACTAAACTTTTAGAAGATATTTTAGAACACTCAAAAGCAGAACTTAATAAGATGAATATAACGTTAACTGAGTTTTACTCTGGTGACTTTTTCAGTGATATATTAAATGATTTATCAGTGGAAATTAAAAGCACTGGGCTTGAATTTAATGCTCCTAAAGTAATACCCAACCTACTTATAAATGCAGATAAAAAAAGATTATCACAAGTTATGTATAATCTAATTTCGAACAGTATAAAGTACTCAAATGAAACTGGAATAATCTCAATATATTTTGAAAGTACTAAAAATTATTTGAAGATATATATTAAAGATACAGGTATAGGAATATCATCAGCAGATGTTCCATATATATTCAAAAAATTTTATAGGGGAGAAAAAAGCAGAAATCAAAACATTCCAGGTTCAGGACTAGGACTTTCAATATCCAAATATATTATTGAAGCCCATGGAGGTTTTATAGAATGCACCGAATCATCCTCAAATGGGACAACTATTTGTTTTAGTCTTCCACTGTAAAATGAATGCATTTTTTGTACATTTAGTTTAAAAAAGAAAATTTGTATACTCCGTTATACCTACTAAAGATTAGCCAATGAGATTTATAGCTTTGATCAAAACTTTCATAATAAAGTTTTAATCAAAGCTATATGTATATAGAATATTTATTGCTACTTTTACAGCAAACAAATTGTATAATGAAAATTTAGTTGTTATAGTATGGATTCAAAAGAACGTCTTATAACGTCTCCACGGCTAATGATTCCAACTAATACGCCGTTATGTTCAACTGGAAGTTTTTTTATTTTCTTTTCGCCTAAGATAGTAGCAATATTTTCAATGTCATCATCCCAAAGAACTTTGATGACCTTTTGTTTAGCAATTTCCATAATATTCAAATTTAGAAGTTTTTGTGTTCTTTCAGCAAAGTCATCATCATCGCCCTTTACTACGGTTATAAAGGCAAAAGTACTAAATACAATATCATGGTGTTTGCCAATATGCCTCATGATGTCACCGTCACTAACATAAGCTACAATTTCATTACTGTCGTTAACCACAGGAAGACCACTGATATGATACTCCATAAATTTTTTTATAACAGAACGTACAGTGTCGTTTTCATTAACTGTATATACTTGTTTAATCATAATTTCATTAGCTTTCATAATTATCCTCCTCATTTGTTTGTTTATTTTCAAAAAATATGTATTATAAAAATACATATTTGAATCGTACAATCATTTCTCAATATTGTCAAGTAAGATAATATTTTTAATTGGTATTTATTGTTTATAATTTTGTATTTGCAATTCCATAAATTAGTCCATCTACCATTTTAGATATAACAATATTCATTTCTTTATTCAAATTTAGTGTTCCATCATAAAGGCACCAATTGTAAATTACTCCTCGTGCAGCTATAAATAATATTCTACATATTTCAATTGACGATGATTCTTTTATAAAATCTCCATTATTTTGCCAATATTCTATTATATCTACAAGAATTTGTTGCATGGCACGCCCATCAGTAATAAACATTTTATTATCTGGATTATAAAGATTTTTTACCATATCAATTCCGTTGTTAATATTAAAACTAGCATATGCATCAAAAAATTCTATAATCTGATCTTTTAAAGTTGAAGATTTGAGTTTTCCAGCAACTTCCTTAAGAAAATACTCGTCACCTTTTTTATAGATTTCACGTATGAGTTCAAACTTTGATTTAAAATAGTAGTAATAGGTACCAACAGAAACACCGGCAGCCTTAGAAATTTGTTCTACAGTTATATTGTCATAGCCTCGTTTTATTATGAGTTTAACACCGTTTTTGTATATTTTATTCTTAGTTTTTTCAGCTTGTTTGCTGCGACTTGTTATTTTAGTCATAAACCCACCCTTCATCCAGCTAAAAGTTAAGAGAGGAGAGTTAAAAGTTTTCATAATTATGGGTAATGATAATAGATTTGAGAAACAAATCCATTATCATTACCCTCTAATTGATTTTTCTGCTTTCGGCAGAAAAATCTTCCTTAACTTATCACTTGTCACTTGTCACTATAAATGTATCTAGCAGTTTCTATTTACCATGATAAAATACAATAGTTAGTTAAATATTCGATGACACTTCATAAGCGTCCCATATTGCGTACATTATATTTGAAACCTTGCGAGCATCACCTAAAATATGAATGTCTAATGCTTCGGATTCTAATTCCTTATAAAGATTATTTTCAGAAGTATAACCAACAGCAAGAACTATACTGTCTGCTTTTATTTCCGTTGTACTTCCATTAGATTCTATAAGTACACCATTTTCTGTGGTTTTTAAAACCTTAGTGGAAGTAAGAACTTTTACACCCGTATATGGCACTAATTTTTCAAGCATATCTGAATTTGCTGAACATAGTGGTCCATTAAGTGCCAAAAGTTTATTTTGTACTTCTACAATAGTTACATTTTTATTCTCTTTAGCTAGACAAATAGCAAGTTCGCAGCCAACTAGGCCACCACCAATAACTACCACATCATTACCTGAATTTACTTGCTTAAGTAAAACCTGTTCAGCGGTATATACTTTACTGTTGTCTCCAAGATTAAATATTTTAGGTTTTGAACCGGTTGATATAATTACAGTATCAGCACCACTATTTTTAATAGTTTCCTTTGTTACTTCAGTGCTTAGTTTTATTTCTACTTTTAAGTCTTTAAGAGTAGCTTCATACCAAGCAATTAATGCATGGTCATCTTCTTTAAAGTCAGGTGCTCCTCCAGGTATTAAGTTTCCACCTAAATGTGAGCTCTTTTCATAAATAACAGGTGAGTGACCACGAAGAGCAAGAACTCTTGCAGCTTCCATACCAGCAACGCCACCGCCAGCAATAAGAACTTTTTTCTTATTAATTGAAGGTTTAAGTTCAAATTCTTTTTCTCTGCAAGCTGCTGGATTTACTGCACAATTAAGAGCAGAATAGTGTTGAATACGCCCCATACATCCTTCTTGGCATGAAAGACAAGGTCTTATTAATTCTAAGTTACCACTATGAAGTTTATTCACATAATTTTCATCTGCAAGTAATGGACGACCTAGACTTATAATATCGCAGGCACCATCATCTAATGCACTTAAAGCAAGATCGGGGTTATCCATACGACCAGCACATATAACTGGAACATCAACACAATCCTTAACTATTTTAGCAAATGGAATATAAAGTCCTTTTTTTTGATACATTGGAGGATGACTCCACCACCATGAATCGTATGAACCTGCATCAACGTCAAGTGCATCGTATCCGTAATCTACAAGAAGTTTTGCAGCTTCTATTCCTTCAGGAATGTCTCTTCCTTTTTCCTCAAATTCTTCACCAGGGAGGGCACCTTCACGCCAATCTTTAATAAAGCTTTTAAGACTATATCTTAGTGTTACAGGGAAGTCTTCTCCACATCTCTTTTTTATTTCTTCAACAATTTCTTTTGCGAATCTTAGGCGGTTTTCAAGGCATCCACCATATTCATCAGTACGATGGTTGAAGAAGGAAATAGCAAATTGATCAAGAAGGTATCCTTCATGTACAGCATGTATTTGAGTACCATCAAAGCCTGCACGTTTTGAATTGTAAGCGGCATCTCCAAATTTTTTGATAATCTTATGTATTTCATCAATAGTTAACTCTCTACAGGTTTTATCAAGCCAACGGTGAGGAATAGGAGAAGGTGCTACAGCTTCATGTTCTCCAAGATTAGTAGGTATTGTAACCCTTCCAAAACCTGCGCTCATTTGTAAAAAAACTTTTGCATCATATGCGTGTATTTTTTCAGTCATTTCACGTGCAGTACGAATAAATTGTACAGGATTATGAGTTGCAGAAGGAACATTTGGAAAGCCATGTTGTTCAACATCTTCATCAACAAAGGTAACACCGGTAATTATAAGTCCAACACCACCACGAGCACGAGCTGTATAATATTCTATACCTCTGTCATTGAAACCACCATCTGAATCTGACAAACCAAGTGGTCCCATAGGAGCCATGGCAAAACGATTTTTTATTTCAAGGGATCCTATTTTTATTGGCTGAAATAGTTTATTGTATTTATGCATTAAAAATTCCTCCTTTTATCTAATGGGTTCAGTGAATCCATTAAGTTAATTTTATACACTATCAGGTTATAAGTCAAATTCATTTTTAGTTAGATATTTATTTTTTATAGCAATACAAAACATGGAAAATATATATTAATATTGAAATTAAGATACATTTGTATTATAATATAGTTACAAACAGTAAATGCATTACTTTAGCGTAAACATTTACAATAAACATTCAGCCCAATGTTTTACGAAACTAAAGATGTATGGTGGCAAATTATTTTTACTAAGAAAATAATTTAGTCATAATATTATTAAAATAAATCAGGGGGAATGATGTTATGTTTAAAAGGAAATTTAAAAATCTATGTTTATCATCTCTAATGGGTATGGCTGTATCAGTGCCGGTACTATCATCTAAAACAACAAAAACTGTTATAGATGATAGTAGTACAAGTTATAATTATGGAGAGGCACTACAAAAATCACTTATGTTTTATGAGTTTCAATGTTCGGGTAAACTTACAGCATCTACTAGAAGGGACAATTGGCGTGGGGATTCAGGATTATTAGACGGAGCTGATTCAGCCATTGATCTTACCGGTGGGTATTATGATGCTGGAGATAATGTGAAATTTAATCTTCCTATGGCTTATTCTATAGCCATGCTTTCATGGTCTGTTTATGAAAATAAAGCTGATTACGTAAAAAGTGGACAACTCCAATATATTGTTAATGATATTAGATGGGCTGCAGATTATATTATGAAATGTCATCCATCAAGTAATGTATATTATTATCAAGTAGGGGATGGAGGTCTTGATCATGCATGGTGGGGTCCTTCAGAAGTAATGCAGATGAGTAGACCTTCATACAAGGTGGATTTAAGTAGTCCAGGATCTACTGTTGTTGGTGAGGCAGCAGCGGCACTTGCATCTACTGCATTGATACTTAAAGATAGCGATGCTTCATATTCTGCAAAATGTCTAAAACACGCAGAAGATTTATTTAATTTTGCAGATACAACTAAAAGTGATGTTGGGTATCAAGCTGCAAATGGATATTATAATTCTTGGAGTGGTTTTTATGATGAACTTTCCTGGGCAGCTGTATGGTTATATTTAGCAACAAATGATTCTTCATATTTAAATAAAGCGGAAGCCTACGTTTCAAATTGGCCTGTAGAAAATCAGACTACCACTATTGCATATAAATGGGCACATAATTGGGATGATGTACATTATGGTGCACAACTGCTTTTAGCTAGAATTACAAATAAACAAATTTATAAAGACTCTGTAGAGAGAAATCTGGATTTTTGGACTACAGGTTACAATGGTGAAAAAATAAGTTATACACCAAAGGGCCTTGCTTGGCTACAACAATGGGGATCATTAAGATATGCCACAACTATGGGTTTTTTAGCAGACGTATATTCAGAATATTCTGGTTGTACTCAGTCTAAGGTTCAAAACTATAAAAATTTTGCGAAAAGTCAGATTGATTATGCACTTGGCAGCACAGGAACAAGTTTTGTAGTTGGTTTTGGGGTAAATTCACCTAAACATCCTCATCACAGAACTGCCGAAAGTTCTTGGAGCGATCAGCAAACAGTACCTACTTATAGTCGTCATACACTTTATGGGGCATTAGTTGGAGGACCAGATATCACAGATGCATATACGGATGAAGTTTCTAATTACACACAAAATGAACCAGCTTGCGACTATAATGCAGGATTTACTGGATTATTAGTTAGAATGTATCACAATTATGGAGGAACTCCCATAGCTAATTTTAGCGCTGTTGAGACTCCAACAAATGACGAATTTTTTGTCGAGGCAGGCGTTAATGCTAGTGGGACAAACTTTGTAGAGATTAAAGCAGTAATTAATAATAAGTCTGGATGGCCAGCTAGGATGGGGGACAAGCTTTCTTTTAAGTACTTTATTGATATTAGTGAACTTGTTAAGGCAGGGTATAGTTCAAAGGATGTTACCCTAAGTATAAATTATAATCAAGGAGGGGTTGTATCAGGCTTAATACCTTGGAATGCTACTAAAAATATTTATTATGTAAATGTAGACTTTACTGGGACTAAAATTTATCCAGGAGGACAGTCAGCCTACAAAAAAGAAATTCAATTCAGAATGTCTGCACCACAAAATGTTAATGTATGGGATAATTCAAACGATTTTTCTTATATTGGTATTAATGTAACCCCAGGAGGTCAACCTGTTTTAGCAGCTAATATACCTGTATATAATAATGGTACAAAGGTTTATGGAAATGAACCTAGCTAGAATATGTTCTTACAAATACAACAGGCTATGGACTATAATTCGGTTTTTGCTCGAGCACTAGCAGGAATAACAAAATATTATGGTGAAAATCAAATGCCAGAAAATATTTCTAATTTATAACTTTGATTATAAAACTTTGCCATAATCTCTAATAGCAAGGTTTTATAATTTTTATGTTTTAGTGTATACTTATAAAGTACTCAAGTATGTTAAAACTTAATAGACAGTTCGTAAGCTTCCTGTCGTTAAAAAAAACTAGGCAAATTTATATTGTATATAATGAAAATAATATATATCTTATTAAGGCGCTTTAGCGCCTTTTTTGTTTTTAGGATATGTAGACATGGAGGATTTTATGTTTATTTTAAAAAGTGAAATAGGGTTTGATTCTGCACATTATCTAAGTGGATATGAGGGTAAATGTGGGAATATACATGGACACAGATATAGATTAATTGCAAAGGTTAAAGGCACAAAATTAAAAGAAATAGGAAAGGATCGTGCAATGGTGGAGGACTTTAGTTTTATTAAATCAGCTCTAAAAGAAATCCATGATTTGTTTGATCATAAACTTATTATAGAAGATGATGCAACTGGAAAAGACTTAATAAATCGCTTAAAAGGTACACCACAACAGTTTGAATGTTTGCTGGTTTCTTACAGGCCAACGGCAGAGGAAATGTCTAGATCAATATTTAATATTATGAAGAAAAAAGTTATAAATATTTATGAGGTTGAGCTTTTTGAAACGCCTTCCAATAGTTGTATTTATAGAGAGGAAGATTAAATGAAATATAATGTAATAGAACGATTTTTATCCATAGATGGGGAAGGTCCAACTGCCGGAGAAATTGCTACTTTCATAAGATTTGGAGGTTGTAATCTTGCCTGTGATTGGTGTGATACTGCATATTCAATTCCAAAGACAATAAAATGTGAAGCGTTAAGTAAAGAGGATATATATAATTTCATAAAGGAAAATGGAGCTAAAAATGTAACACTTACAGGGGGAGAGCCATTAATTCAAAGTGAAATAGAGGAATTGATATATTTTTTAGCAAAGGATTTAAATCTTCTAATTCATATAGAAACTAATGGTTCAGTGCCATTTTATAAATTTGAAAAGATAAAGGATTTGAATAATATAAGTTTTGTAGTAGACTATAAACTTCCAAGCAGTAAGATGGAAAAAAATATGGATATGATGAATTTTAAGTTGCTAAAGTCAAAAGATGTATGCAAATTTGTAATTGGCTCAACTGAGGATTTAGAAAGGGCTAAGGTGATTTTAGAAGATTATAAATTGCCAGGGAAATGTTTAGTGTATTTCAGTCCAATAGTTACAACTATAAAGCCCGTGGAAATTGTGGAATTTATGAAAAAACATAAACTGAATAACGTAAGACTTCAAATTCAATTGCATAAAATAATCTGGACACCTGATACAAGAGCAGTTTAATTATAATTATAACTTTGACCGCTGTATTTGTTTTTAATAACAGGACTTGAACTAAAAAAAAGTAGGTAGATTTGCACTGCAAATCTACCTACTTTCAATCTTTTCCTGCCCCAGGCAGAAAAAGATTCATTATAACTTGTCATTTGTCACTGCCTTAGTAGCTACTTCTGTAAGTGTTTTTCTAGGTATAGTCATTTTTATGGCTTTTTCTATTTCCTTTAAAGTTGATTCATCTTTTGGGTCTACAAATAAACAAGTGGTACCATTTTCGCCAGCACGGCCAGTTCTTCCAATACGATGTATATATGATTCCACGTTTTCTGGAATATCATAATTATATACATGGGTAACACCCGTTACATCAAGTCCTCTAGCAGCTACATCTGTTGCTATCAAATATTGGAGATCAGCGGATCTAAATTGTTTCATAACTCTTTCACGTTTTGCTTGAGTTATGTCACTATGCAATTTTTCACAGTTGTATCCACGTTGATGCAAGGACATATCAAGTTTATCTACGCGACGTTTAGTTCTGCAAAAGATTATAGCTAAAAATGGATTATTTTGATCTAAAATAGTACATAAGGCATCCTCTTTTTTTCTATCAGTAGTTTCGATAACATATTGCTTGATATTTTCAAGTGTAACTTCTTCTTTTTTTACAGTGAGTGATAATGGATCATCCATATATTTGTAAGCCATTTTTTTTACATCAGAATTCATAGTTGCTGAAAAACATAATGTTTGATGCTTTTTAGAAGATTTTTCTATAATAGCTTCAATATCTTTTTTAAATCCCATAAGTAACATTTGATCTGCTTCATCTATAACTATGGTCTTTAATTTGCTAAGATCTATTGTTCCCCTCTCAAGGTGATCCAAAAGTCTACCAGGAGTGGCAATTATAAGATGAACATTTCTCTTAAGTTTTTTAAGTTGTACACCGATATCTTTGCCTCCATAGGTTGCTAAAATATTTATATCCTTTGCTTCTTTAAGCTTTTTTGCCTGTTCAGTTATTTGAAGAGCAAGTTCTCTTGTAGGAGTCACAATCAATGCATGAACTGAATCTGATTCAAGGGATATATTTTCAAAAATGGGAAGTAAAAATGCAAGGGTCTTTCCAGTTCCAGTTGGAGCTTCTGAGATAACATCCCGCCCAGCGATGATAGACTTAATACATTCTTCTTGAACTTCAGTGGCCGTACTGATACCTGTCTTTTTAAGTACTTTTACTATTTCGTCGCTAATACCTAGTTCTTTAAAATTCATAATTTTTTCCTTTCATTAGTAATTTTGTTTATCTACTACTTCACCTTTAAACAAATCTTTATGATGTATTTTTATATCAAAGGTTTTTTCATAGTGTTTTATATGGTCCAGTTCTCTTTCTGTAGTAAGTGTAATTGCTATGCCATTGTTACCAGCACGTCCGCATCTTCCAACCCTATGTAAGTAGTTAATAGATTTTTCAGGTACATCTAGATTGAATACATGAGTTATTCCTTCAATATCAAGTCCACGGGAAGCAAGATCTGAAGCAACTAGAAGTTGAATTTTTCCGTTCCTAAAGTCTCCAAGTGCTTTTTTCCTATCTTCCTTTATATTAGTACCATGAATACCCTCTACAGCTAGTTTGTGATATTTTAGTTTAGAAGTGGTTATTTCAATATCTTCACTTCTGTTTATAAATACTAGAGCTTTTTGTGGATTAATTGCATGAACAAGTTTTCTTAAAAGATCTATCTTATCTCTTTGTTCACATGTAAAATAATAATGTTCTATATTAGTATTTATTTCATTTTTGTCTTCAAGACTTATAAGTTCAGGTTCTTTCATCATAACTTTTGCAGTAGCTATGGTTTCATCAGATATTGTGGCGGAAAAAAGTTGTAACTGTCTATCTCTTTGTGTGGTTTTAATTACAGCTTTTACTCCATCAATATTGTTAATATCAAGAAGAATGTCAGCTTCATCTATTATTATTGTTTTTATAGTATGGGCTGAGATTTTTCTTCTTTTAATTAGCTCCAATATTCTTCCTGGAGTACCGACTACGATGTGTGGTTTTAATCTTAGCTTTTCTATCTGCCTATTAATGTTTGCATCACCAATTATGGATGCAGCTGTGACATTTACGCCTGAATTTTGTGACAATGAATTTATAGTGTTATATACCTGCATAACTAATTCATGAGTAGGTGCAAGAATAATAATTTGCATCTCTTTTTTATTTATATCTATTTTTTCATAAAGAGGAAGCAGGTAAGCAAGAGTTTTACCACTTCCAGTTTGCGACCGTCCAATAATGTCCTTATTAGTAAGCGCTAACGGTATAATTTGTGTCTGTATATCAGTTGGCGTTTCAATTCCTAGTTTTTTTAATCCGTTTGCAACGGATTCATTTACTCCAAGTTGTTCAAATAAATTATTCATATTATCAATTACTCCTCATAATTACTGTATTACTATTATGACATCTGAAAGAAAATAACAAGAAAGATGCCTAAACTATTAGTTTACTGCACTATTTAGTATATCACAATAGATGTATTAAAATTCTAAATGTTTTAGATGATTTTAAAAAAGGTTTTTTCATAGATTAAATAATAGAATGATAATAAAATAATGTTTTTTTTGCTATAAACATTGTATTTTACACTAAATTATGATTAAATCATAATATGTTATGGATAAGAGAGGTTATAATGATGAAGTATAAAATAATAGTAGCAGAAGATGAACCTATTACAAGGATGGATATATGCGAAATGCTTGTATCTGCTGGTTATTATGTAGTTGGGCAAGCATCAAATGGACTTCAAGCAGTTGAATTATGTAGAAAATGTAAACCTGACTTAGTACTTATGG
>Ga0255362_1000175_pt1 | contig 16648 bp, 8 predicted proteins | sample GFST75r2metaG_FD_186000 | JGI IMG/M metagenome (GOLD analysis project Ga0255362, IMG submission 186000)
ATTAAAAATGATTTATTTTCGTATATTGTTAAATCATACTAATTAAAAACAATATTCAAATAAAGGAGTAGCATTAAACTACTCCTTTATCGTTTGTTTTTTATTCACTTATTTTCAATTTATTATATTTCATGTAATTTAATTTGATTTTTCCTATACATATTTTTTCATATTATTTCTACGATTATACTATCCATTCAAATATACTTATTTAATTCCTCTAATTCATTTATTTACGATTCACTCATTTTGGGTGAATTTTCCTCACTTTTAGCAACTTTATTATTAATATCTAGTTTAATATCATCACTTTGAGTATTTTTCTTCTATCACCTTATTTATAATACAAGAAACATTTTTTTCAGTTTGATTTTGTAAATAACTTATTAATGAACTTGTGGATGTATTTGTCCCTGTATCAATTAACATATTTTGTCCATTGTTTTGTATAAGTTCACTATCCCCTTGTCCAACATTTATATAATGTATCTTCAACTGTCCTGTTACTGTCTGACTTTTATTAGCAACATTAGAAGCTGTTGTTGTAGTTTTAGTTTTATTTACGATTGCAGTTTTTTTTGTGCTTGAGTTTTTACTACTTTTATTACGAATAGATTTAGCTACATTTGAACTTGAAGCCATATTACTATGTGTTGTTGTATTTACGGTTTTGGGCATCAATTCTATTCCTAACCCCATAACTATAAATGCAATAATTACCAATATAATATTTCGCCGCTTTCTAATTTTCAGAGCTTTTATTCCATAAAAAAACAAAAATGGAATAACTTCAATAAAAACGAATGTTCCTATCCCCGAAGTTAATTATGTTAGACAAATCAAATAATAGATTGATGCCACTATCATTTTCCATTTAACATTAATTCTAAATTCAAGAATTAATTCTATAATTTTCCTTATGCTAATTCCTCCAATATTTCACTTTATATGATTGTAACAAATTATTCATAATCTGGCAACATTGGTATATTTAAATGTACTCTATAGCTCAACATACCATGCTTAGTTTATTGCAAATAAATTATGTAGATTATATGAATAATATGTAGCTTAATTCACGCTCCTATGTAAGGAGCGACTTAAAAATTTGAGACAACTCAAAGGACTTGATAATTTCAATCCAAGCTCCTATGTAAGGAGCGACAACAGTTTACTTTTATCAAGTAAGTAGCATTAAGATTTCAATCCACGCTCCTATGTAAGGAGCGACTTCCTTCTAGTGAAACCATTGCATTATTACCCAATATTTCAATCCACGCTCCTATGTAAGGAGCGACGTTTTTCACCCTCTTTTAAACTTATTTTTAATGTATTTCAATCCACGCTCCTATGTAAGGAGCGACTACTAGATATATTCCCCTCCAAGTAATCATGATAATTTCAATCCACGCTCCTATGTAAGGAGCGACTTCAAACTCAAATTTTATAAAAGCTTCTGTATCTAATTTCAATCCACGCTCCTATGTAAGGAGCGACGCTCTAATTTTTTTACTTATTTAATAATAGTTCTATTTCAATCCACGCTCCTATGTAAGGAGCGACGCAGAAAACATTGATTTACAAACTGGTGAAATTTTAATTTCAATCCACGCTCCTATGTAAGGAGCGACCTGTTATCAAACTTTTGCAAATAACTAGTATTTTATTTCAATCCACGCTCCTATGTAAGGAGCGACTCAACTTGTAAATGCTAATACTTATAAAGTTGTTGATTTCAATCCACGCTCCTATGTAAGGAGCGACCCATAGATTTAATACCATTAATTAATCCACTAATATTTCAATCCACGCTCCTATGTAAGGAGCGACTTGTATTTTCTATGTCTAGCCATAACACAGTATCAATTTCAATCCACGCTCCTATGTAAGGCAAATAATTTGGATAAATTAATATTATTAGTAGGTATCAATTTCAATCCACGCTCCTATGTAAGGAGCGACATGATTGCTTGTTATGGAATGCCAGTAGGGAAAATTTCAATCCACGCTCCTATGTAAGGAGCGACTGGGTCAAACCCAACGTTAATTACTTCAATATCAGATTTCAATCCACGCTCCTATGTAAGGAGCGACCACCATAAGAACCAAATAAATTGCTTAATGCACTTATTTCAATCCACGCTCCTATGTAAGGAGCGACCTTTATATCCTTCACCACTTATACCTATATTCTTAATTTCAATCCACGCTCCTATGTAAGGAGCGACGTATAACACTTGATGATTATGGATTGTGTTCATGATTTCAATCCACGCTCCTATGTAAGGAGCGACTTAATGATTGGAATAGCGCAACACAAAGTACTAATTTCAATCCACGCTCCTATGTAAGGAGCGACTTCGTAGTCATAATACATAAAACCTTGAATGTGAATTTCAATCCACGCTCCTATGTAAGGAGCGACTAACATTATATTGCATATACTCACTTCCTTTTAATTTCAATCCACGCTCCTATGTAAGGAGCGACCAAAGCGCTTCAACATCGGGTCAAAGTGATTATTCATTTCAATCCACGCTCCTATGTAAGGAGCGACATAGATGACCAAAGAAGAAATAATAATTTTAAAAATTTCAATCCACGCTCCTATGTAAGGAGCGACCATTAGCAACCGTGTTATTAAAAGTATACAATAAAATTTCAATCCACGCTCCTATGTAAGGAGCGACGCTTGTACTCCCATCCACAATAACAACGTAAGGTATTTCAATCCACGCTCCTATGTAAGGAGCGACGTAACTTCAATGGTGGAATAGTCCAAACAATAAGATTTCAATCCACGCTCCTATGTAAGGAGCGACTCAAAATGATTTTTGGGTTCATCAATATCTAACGATTTCAATCCACGCTCCTATGTAAGGAGCGACACAATGATGGTGCAATTCATGTGCAAGTTAATGGAATTTCAATCCACGCTCCTATGTAAGGAGCGACCAGCACTCTTTTCATCTATTCTCATGTCTTCTAAATTTCAATCCACGCTCCTATGTAAGGAGCGACGCAAAAGAAGGTTGGATTCTGTATTGACGCTAGATTTCAATCCACGCTCCTATGTAAGGAGCGACAATGGATAAAGTTGAATTTAATAATTGTGATATTATTTCAATCCACGCTCCTATGTAAGGAGCGACATACAAGCGATAAGCCACAACTATACCTGTTATTTATTTCAATCCACGCTCCTATGTAAGGAGCGACAAGCTAAACTTAGTTGGTGTCCCTTTACATGATGATTTCAATCCACGCTCCTATGTAAGGAGCGACCCTTGTGTAAGAGTTCGAGTTGTAATAACTGCAAAATTTCAATCCACGCTCCTATGTAAGGAGCGACGATGAACCATCTAGGTCATACAATTTGTCCTTTATTTCAATCCACGCTCCTATGTAAGGAGCGACCTACACTAGGACATGTAAAAGCCACGAGTACATCTTATTTCAATCCACGCTCCTATGTAAGGAGCGACTTAAATTTGTCCGTTTGTTACTTTTTTTGATTCTATTTCAATCCACGCTCCTATGTAAGGAGCGACACAGTGGCAACATCCGCTGCCATCAATAAATTACCTATTTCAATCCACCCTCCTATGTAAGGAGCGACGATTATAAGCCTGACCTTTTGCTAATTGCATTTGATTTCAATCCACGCTCCTATGTAAGGAGCGACGCAATGAATCATGTTTCACCGTGGTAAAGACTAATTTCAATCCACGCTCCTATGTAAGGAGCGACTTGAAAGATGTATTCTTGGCGCCGACCCTGCTGATTTCAATCCACGCTCCTATGTAAGGAGCGACCTCACAGCATGATGATGCTCCCGACATACTTGCAATTTCAATCCACGCTCCTATGTAAGGAGCGACTATTCATTCTTTCCATTTCAGCAAAACTTGCAAGATTTCAATCCACGCTCCTATGTAAGGAGCGACTTCATAATTTTATCCTATAACGAATCGGTAACTGATTTCAATCCACGCTCCTATGTAAGGAGCGACCATAGACAATGATATATTATTATTAAGTACTAAATTTCAATCCACGCTCCTATGTAAGGAGCGACATCGAAAAGGGTGAAGGCAAAATGGATTCTAGTAATTTCAATCCACGCTCCTATGTAAGGAGCGACTTGTAGTAGCTTTTTACCATCTTCACTTTCGAGATTTCAATCCACGCTCCTATGTAAGGAGCGACCGCCACCGGTTTGTCCTGCTGTAATACCATCATTATTTCAATCCACGCTCCTATGTAAGGAGCGACAGAAGTACCCAAATATGGTGCTGTTTTGGGATGTATTTCAATCCACGCTCCTATGTAAGGAGCGACGTTTTGAAAAATTAGAGAAGAGCAAAGATCTATTGATTTCAATCCACGCTCCTATGTAAGGAGCGACATGTGACGGCTCCGGATTTTGCATCATCATTATTTATTTCAATCCACGCTCCTATGTAAGGAGCGACAATAGACATATCCACCTTTGTTCCCTGCAAGTAAAATTTCAATCCACGCTCCTATGTAAGGAGCGACCAGAAAGGTGACAGGAATGACAAGAAGGTGACAAATTTCAATCCACGCTCCTATGTAAGGAGCGACGGTGTGCTACAATATAATTAATAAAGTTATAAAATTTCAATCCACGCTCCTATGTAAGGAGCGACAACACCTGCATACGTTCTGTTTTGTCAGCTTCCAGATTTCAATCCACGCTCCTATGTAAGGAGCGACTTATATGCTATTTTTAGAGTGACAATTTTTAGCAATGATTTCAATCCACGCTCCTATGTAAGGAGCGACATTAATATTACAATGGGGGTTAATAAGATGAAAATTTCAATCCACGCTCCTATGTAAGGAGCGACTATCTACTCCTAATGGAGTTTTAATGGTATCTGAATTTCAATCCACGCTCCTATGTAAGGAGCGACTGTAATATCTGCTTCTCCTATCTCTGATTTCTCGATTTCAATCCACGCTCCTATGTAAGGAGCGACTTGGTTATCTATCTCAATATCTAATTGATAATAGATTTCAATCCACGCTCCTATGTAAGGAGCGACTATCGTTAAAATAAAGTACAGTAATTATTATTTTAATTTCAATCCACGCTCCTATGTAAGGAGCGACCCAAGCAAACCCAGGAAAATGTAAATGGCATATAATTTCAATCCACGCTCCTATGTAAGGAGCGACTATATGAGCATTGAGATTACATAGTTCGGCATAATTTCAATCCACGCTCCTATGTAAGGAGCGACTCTATGTGTTTGACTTGTACATGCGAGTTTATGCAAATTTCAATCCACGCTCCTATGTAAGGAGCGACTGCAAGCAAAGTAGAAGACATAAGCATTTATTTAAATTTCAATCCACGCTCCTATGTAAGGAGCGACACAATGACCATTGAGGATAACTCAATAAATAATAATTTCAATCCACGCTCCTATGTAAGGAGCGACAAAGTGCAGAAGAAGCATACAACGAAGGTATTCTTATTTCAATCCACGCTCCTATGTAAGGAGCGACATTTTGAGTAGTCTCTGTTTTATCTCCCCATTCAAGATTTCAATCCACGCTCCTATGTAAGGAGCGACTGGCATTTGTTGTACCTGTGGCTAGTCCTGGTATAATTTCAATCCACGCTCCTATGTAAGGAGCGACAAAGACTATGAAGGTATCATTGCTGATGGCGCAATAAATTTCAATCCACGCTCCTATGTAAGGAGCGACGTTGCAATATGTTTCATACCCAAAATCCAAGGCAAATTTCAATCCACGCTCCTATGTAAGGAGCGACTAGATGCTTTTTTGATGTAGATACGGATTTACTAATTTCAATCCACGCTCCTATGTAAGGAGCGACCCACTAGGCAGTAAAAAAACAGCAAAGTCATTAAATTTCAATCCACGCTCCTATGTAAGGAGCGACAAGAGCAATATGACCATATATGTGATGCATATGAATTTCAATCCACGCTCCTATGTAAGGAGCGACTTAACGTTAAATATGGACAAGTCCAATGTAGGCAATTTCAATCCACGCTCCTATGTAAGGAGCGACGCCAAGGCTTTAGATGTATGCCCTCATATACTTGTATTTCAATCCACGCTCCTATGTAAGGAGCGACTCATCATTATATAACAAGCAAACAGGCAATACAGAATTTCAATCCACGCTCCTATGTAAGGAGCGACCTTATAATCCACAAAAGACTGAAGGCCATAAAAATTTCAATCCACGCTCCTATGTAAGGAGCGACACCACCACATAAGCTCAAATCCTTTCTACATAAATTTCAATCCACGCTCCTATGTAAGGAGCGACTTTTGTGGCTAAAGCAGGTGAATCAACTACTAATAATTTCAATCCACGCTCCTATGTAAGGAGCGACTAGTGTTGCTCTTGGTTCATCAAATTCAGCCATTATTTCAATCCACGCTCCTATGTAAGGAGCGACCGTCATTTACATCAGTATTAAATGTAATATCATCAATTTCAATCCACGCTCCTATGTAAGGAGCGACGTTGGCAACGTTACACTTGCATTTGCTGGGATTATTTCAATCCACGCTCCTATGTAAGGAGCGACTTGATAAAGTAAAACAGGAATGGCGGACAGTTAGAATTTCAATCCACGCTCCTATGTAAGGAGCGACTAAGCAGGAAAGTATTAGATATTGCTGATTTTTTTATTTCAATCCACGCTCCTATGTAAGGAGCGACCTAAAGCATAAAAATGATTATGCAGATAGATATAAAATTTCAATCCACGCTCCTATGTAAGGAGCGACGTTATGGCAGAACTAAAGATCGCCAAAGCTGATAATTTCAATCCACGCTCCTATGTAAGGAGCGACGTTGCCCAAATGTGCATTGAAGTACGTCAAGATATTTCAATCCACGCTCCTATGTAAGGAGCGACGTTAAAACTATAAATATAACTAGTGATATAGAGAATTTCAATCCACGCTCCTATGTAAGGAGCGACGTGGCACTTGCATTACAAGCGGATGGATGGTATTTAAATTTCAATCCACGCTCCTATGTAAGGAGCGACCACAATGATTTATAATAATACTAAGATATAAAATATTTCAATCCACGCTCCTATGTAAGGAGCGACTTTATCATAAAATATATATTTGCTACACCAGCAATTTCAATCCACGCTCCTATGTAAGGAGCGACGCAATGAAACAATAATAATGTTGTCTTCACAAATAATTTCAATCCACGCTCCTATGTAAGGAGCGACGTAAGGTTAGGTTAGAGTTAGGTAAGGTAAGTAAAATTTCAATCCACGCTCCTATGTAAGGAGCGACATTATATCTAGGCTCAAATAAAATAGCATTATGATTTCAATCCACGCTCCTATGTAAGGAGCGACAATAGCTGATGGTAGACATATGATACTTAAAATATTTCAATCCACGCTCCTATGTAAGGAGCGACAGCAAAAACAACCAAAAATCCATTGATTTTATAAGATTTTTGCTTGTTTTTGTATTCTTATTTTTAAAATACATCACTCCCATCATATATTCTGGTTTTCACACTCAATTATCACTATGTTTTCGGTGCGAATGCTCCTGTGATTTTATGTTTGCTTAATATTCGCACTAAACTATAAGTGTGCCCTCAACATCAAATGAATCTTTTGCCCCTATATGCAAAACCTTATTCTTATAATTATTTCCCAAATAATAGAACCTCAAGCTATCTTTATCTTTGTCAATAATTTGTTCCAATTTGTACTGAACCTCACGGCATTTAGCTGCATCCAATACACACTCAAAAACAGAGTTCTGAACACGTTGCCCATAATTTACACATTGTTTTGCAACCTGACGCAAACGCTTCCTGCCAAGTGGTGTTTGTGTATTAACATCATAGGTTATAAGTACTAACATTATATCACCTACTTCCACATAAATGGTGGGTATCCGTCCAAATCTCCACGAATATACCTAGCCAATAACATTGCCTGAGCATAGGGTACCAATCCCCACTCTATTTTTTCTTGCAAAAATGGATGTTTAATTGTCTCCTGCTTCTTTTCCTGCCAAGCCTTTAGGATGGTTCTTCTTGTCTCGTCATCCATGATAACTGCACCATTTTCTTTTTTAGTAAAACCCTTTGTATTTACCTCTCTTTTGTTGATTAAAGAAATAACAAACCTATCCGCGTAAACCGATCGTAATTCTTCCATCAAATCAAGAGCAAGTGAAACTCTACCTGGTCTATCTCTATGTAAAAATCCTACATACGGATCGAGTCCGACTGTTTCCAATGCAGCTGCAACATCGTGTGCCAAAAGTGTATACACAAATGACAACATTGAATTCACATTATCAAGAGGTGGCCGCTTATTCCTATAACGAAAATAAAAATTCTCTTTTTGTTGAAGAATCAGATCATCAAATACACTAAAATATTGTGATGCTGCCTCACCCTCAAACCCTCGGAGTTGTTCTAAATCATCACTATTTTCAATTGATTTTAATGAATTAAGAAGGGCTTTAGAAACCCCTTTTAGCTTATTAACATCAAGCCTTAATGCGTAGTCACGTGTTGCACGTTCAATAACCCATCTTGCGTTAAAAACCTTACCAATAATAAAGTTTCTAGCAATTTTATTGCTTTCCTCAATATTGTCCGATATCCTATATTGGCTTTTTCTTAAAGTAACATTACCTCTAATCTCACCAACTACTCTGCCTAGAAATTTACCACTTTGTTTCATAAAGCTTAATGCAATATTATGTTTTGCGCAAGCCCCCATTAATGCAGGACTCGCTCCAGTATAACCAAAAGCAACTATTCCTTCAAGATTATGCAGTGGAATTCTTGACACTTCAATTTTGTCTTTTAAAATCACAATATTCTCTCCATCAAGTGACAAATATGAATTTGGAGAAGTTACATATAATGTATTTAGCAGTTTTCTCATTCCTCCACCTCCAAAATATTTTTTTTAATATAATTTATTGCAGATGGATTTTTACATAACTTGGGCATACAAACCTCAGCAAGTGAACATGCTTTACAAGCTTTAGATAGTTTAACTTTAGGAGTATATCTCCTATCATATAATTCATGCATTTCTTTACTAATAGTTTTTACTCTGTCACGTAAGGCATTATCGAGAATAATTTTAAGCCTTCTTTTCTCTTCTCCATAGTATAAATAAGCTTGGGGAATTTCACATAATAACATTTCTTCAATACACATAGCCTGTGCACATAATTGTAGTACGTCAGAGTCATCTTCTTTTGGCTTACCACGTTTATACTCTACAGGCACTGGATTATAAGTTCCTTCCCTCCCAAATATTTTTACCCCTTTTGGATTCCTATATAATTCCACTATATCACAAGTACCAGTTAATCCTAAAGACCGTGAGAAGATTGCCATACCCCTTGAAACAATCAAATCACCACGTTTTTCTTTTATAGTGTTATCATGAACTCTCTCATGAAGAATTTCGCCTTCAATTGTTCGAAGATTTTCTTGCCATTGTTGTTCAATGTGTATTAGTGCCCACTGCCGTTTACAAAATGCAAAATGCTGTATGCCGGACAACAGCAAAAATTCTTCCTCATCATATTCCATTATATATTTCTGGGGTTAAGCCTTCTAATGTTTCATTAGAAATATTGTAATCCTCATAACGCTTTGGTGTGTCAACTATTGGCACAACTTTCAAGCTTCTATGTACCTTAGCAGCAGAATATTGTCCAATCTGCGCATTGTGTTTCCACCAATATACCTTATGAACTTCCATACTTCCATCAGGCCGAGCTGATGAACAATCATTCTCAAAAATACTAATTAACGCCTTTTTAATAAGTTCACTGTCTTCTTCGCTAAAACCAGTCTTTGTTGCAAGTTGTGTATTAATGCTACCATAAATCACGTAAAGCCCAAACTCAACCCTATGTTTCATTCCCATTGTATCTGCACTTTTTTTATCAGGATCTTTTCCTGTTTCCCCGTTAACACTTTTTGTAATTTGCATACTTGATATTTCAATTGGAGAAACACTGACAGCTGAATGAATTGAAACTGGACCTCTTATACCTATTGAAACAGAACTATCTTCTGTTCCCTTTTTAAATGCAAAAACTTGCCCGAAACTTCTAACATCAATCCATTTTTCACAAGCTATTGATGCATATTTAACTCCATCCTTGTCTTTGCCTGCTTTTTTAAGTTCAGCACAACCATCTGCTCTATCCTTTAAACTTCTAAAATCATCTGTTCTTCTTTCATCGGATTGAACAAATATTTCCTGTCCAAAATCTTGCAAACGATTTCTGATTTTTCTTTTAATACAAACATCAGAAATCTCACCGAACCCATCATAATTTTCTCTAGGTCTATTCCCATTTAATGGATCTCCGTTTGGATTAGCATTTTTTGCTGAAATAATAACTGCAAAATCAATCTTGTTTACAAAATTACTCATTTTATATTCGCCCCTTCACTTGCTTTTAATAATTTCTTTTTTTCATTTTCTTCAAATCTTAAATTCCTTTCATCAATAAAGACTTGTCTCTGACAATAATATCCTAAAATATAGCTATCATCTAATTTATCATTTTTTTTAAATTCCTCATAGGAAATCATTGAATTAACCTTCGTCATTAATTCTGTTAAGCTTCTACATTTTACACCTAATCTAGCCATATAAGGTTTAAGTTTATCTGTGATAATACCCCATGTTTTATAGGGATGCATTTTAAATTGATGCATTAATCGTTCCGCATTAGTTTCCCTATCCTCACCTGCAGTATATAAAGCATATTCTTCTATTCTTTGTGCGATTGCTAAAAGTCTTCCAAAAATATAACTTCTATCTTTCTGATTTTCGTCCAGTGACATCTGCCATTCCTCCTTATTATTAGATTTATCATTTTTATCTTTTTTAACTAATGCACAAGTTATTGTTAAAGCTTTTTCCCATTCCCATTTTTCCATTGAAAATGGATTAGAAACTCTATTTACTGCTGAGTTCACAATGTCATAAGGTAACGTTGCACCATCAATAATACAAGGTAACAATCTCTCTATTGTAGACTTCTTTAATTTGTCACTTATTTTGTCACCATAAGCGGTAAAAGCTATATCGTTAGGAGACGGAGCTCCAATAAAAGTAATGTTCTTAAATTTTTGTTTTCCTTTTTCATCTAATCCATCTTTAACTTTTTTATAGGTATGTTTCCAAATACAAGTACTGTGCCAATTCTTTATCCGTGTTAGAAAGTCAGAACCATCGAGCTCCCTATAATAAGTTATAGATAATCTTCCAGTAGTAGCAGAATCTAGTCCCATTATGACAATTTTAGCCTTGGTATCTAAATCACATCCGAATCCTGCAATTGCTGAATCCAGCCTTTTAGCAAATTCTTTTTCTGTTGATATCTTAGGTGCTACTTTTTTTCCAAATATACAGTCTTGTGTATCATCAAGAGGACTTGGAATATCCTGATTTTTAGTACCCCAAGCCACTATTACCTGATCTCCATTTCTATAACCTTGCCTATCAATAAGCCATTTCAATGCATTATGTGCCTTTTGTGAAGTTTCATAGCCAACGCTAACTACTTGTTTTTTGTCCGAAAACTTTCCTCTATAAGTAAAACCAATATCATCATTTGCAGATATAAGCTTTGACTTATCTGCTGTATTCCTAACCTTGGCTGGGTGCTTTTCAGAACAAGGAATTTCTTGTCCTTTAACATAACACAAATCAACATCTTTTTGAAGACTTAAATAATAATTTATATAGCTTTGATAAACTTTCTTATCAAGCCAAATATGTGGCTCGACTTCACCTGAAATGTCCACACTAAATCTTATAAAAGCATCACTTTGTAAACCTACTCCGATTTTTGTTTTTTTATCCAATTTTCCAGTTTCATCACTTATAAGTATCTTCTGATCTATTAAATCAGCAATAAGTTTTTTCTTGTTCAAATAGTTTAATATTGCTACAACTTTTCTATTACTATATGGAGATTTGCACCAACCCTCGAGTCTATCTATATAATTCTCATAGAATTCTTTACCTTTTTTCTTATCTACATAATTGCTATAATCACCTGCAACATACTGCAACTTATCGCAAAGTGGATGTGGAAAATTTCCATTACCCCTTGCTGCAGAATTTTCATTTACTGGAATAATTGTAACCGCATCTTCTTTTTCAATCAAACTTGCCCTCAAAAAATCCCCATTCCCATTAATAACAACATCTATCTGTGCATTTTGAGTTGAGTGAGCAATAGGCAGAAGTGGAGTTTTCTCATCTGTTCCTACAACCCCTACTTCACTCTCACAATTCTCATAAGTGTCATAAAGTTTCTGAATCCAGCTCAATTTTTTCTCCCCCCATTTCAAATTCCTCAAGTCCACTGAAATTGTTTTTGTCAAAAACCTTGGGTTTCATTGAAGAAAGTTCTCGTTTTATGGTGCATTCACTAGGTTTTTTAAATTTGATGTATCCATTGTTCATTACTGCAGTCCAAAGTCTAGCTATAAGTTTATCCTCTCCTGTTTCATCAGGATAATCAAAACCATGAAACATTAGACCCAATGAAAGTGCACCATATTCATCATATGCTCCTGTGCCTTCGCCAAATTCACATGGTTCAACATAACCTTGGCATTCTCTTGTTCCTAGAAAAATATCCCGCCTCCCACCACATTTGATCATTCTCTTTGCAATTATAAAATGCTTATTCTCGTTCCTATCCTTTTCTAAATTAGGACGATTATAATTCCACTCAAAATGAGCCCTTACTTGATATTCAACATTTGATAAATATGTATAAATAGAAAGAGTATTTCCTCCATTAAAATTCACAGGACGTATACCCTGAGATTGAGTCTTAATCAAATTCATAACACGTACTTCGTCTATTGTCCAGATAATGGTAGGTTTCCAGTACACGCTTTCAAGTATTCCCTTCAATGCTTGATATGTTGGTATTTGATATGAAAATTTTTCCCCTCCAATCCTATTAATAGGATCACTAAAAAGTGCATATCGCCCGGTAACTTTAAATTCAACAATATTTTCTTTTTCCAAAAGTATCTTCCTCCTATCTAATTAAAAATTCCAATGGTTCATCTTCAACTGTTATGCCAATATCATCACTATAAAATCCTTCTTTAAGTGCAAGTACTCCAGCATTTTTAAGCTCTACTATTCCTCTTTTTTCTTCAACTTTTCTTTTATCTGTTTCAAATAAATTTACTGAAAACTGCTGTGCCTTTTTTAAATACAGTTTTAACTGGGTTAAATTACATTCGCCATTAATAAGAGTGATTAGTTCTTTTCCTTCACCATATGGAACAATCACCCCTGTTGTATTCTGGTCAATTACCTGAAAGTTGTCTCCAGCAGTCTTAAATGCTTGTTTTAACATAAGTTCTGATTCAAAACCATTCCTATTATTAAATTCCTCGCCTCCATCACTATTTTCTGATAATAAATCATATATATTTTTATCTTTATTTGGCTTAGATAGTGTGTAATTCATTTCATTTTTTCTATCATAAAAATAATACTTATAATACCTTTCCATAAGCTTTGGTGAAAGCATGTCATTATCAAAAATCTCAGGGTTTTCTTTAAATTCACCAAGAACTCTTTTTGTACAATCCTGTCCGGTTTTGATATCCACAAGCTTACTAACATTCTCTTCCTCAAGATTTACTATATAAACATCCCTTCGCAAACCTTCGCCATGACGATTACATCTTCCTGCCGCCTGAGCAATACTGTCAAGTCCTGCAAGTGATCTAATAACACACTCAAACGATATATTAACACCGGCTTCAATTAATTGGGTACTAATACAAATCACTTTCTGCTTTCCTAATATTTTTTTCATATCCGAAAGAATCTTTATTCTATGAGAAGGACACATATTGGTACTTAGATGAAAAATGCAGCACTGCTTTTCTTTAGATAAATTTTTATTTGCCTTTTTAACCTCATTCAAAACTTCTTTTGCAGAATTCTTAGTATTCAAAATAACCAATACACTTTCTACCTTATCCATCTTTTCAAAAATAAAGTCTTTTAAAATAGCTGGAGTGTAACCCCCAATAACCATTCTATTAATCAAATTCACACGTTTGAATTGCTGGAATTTCTCATCCACATCGGGAATTATATTAGCATTTACGCTTAACTTTATAGGCATTTCTGTTGTATCTAAAAGTGGTTGGGTTGCAGTACAAAGTATTATTGTTGCATTGCAAATGCTTGAAAGGAAATTCATAGCGCTATTAAATATATTTATACATTTAATAGGGATTGCTTGAATTTCGTCAAATATTATAATGGAATTTGCAAGATTATGCATTCGCCGAATACCTTGCGTTCCTCCACTGAATAAAGTGTCAAGAAATTGAACCATTGTGGTAAGAATAATTGGACTATCCCATCTTTCAGTTAAAAGCTTATAGTCCTCTTGCTGGTTATCAACAACAATATTTGAATGATGTTCTAAAATTATGTCATCTCGTCCCAAAATATCTTTTATGTCCTTAGCATTTTGATCAATTATGGTTGTAAACGGTATAACATAAAAAATTCTATCTTTATTAAATCTCTTTGCATGATCTAATGCATACCGCAAGCTTGAAATGGTTTTGCCACCACCTGTTGGTACCGCAAGCTTATATATTCCTGTCTTATTTATTCCAAAATTCCTACATGATATGGAAACTTCTTCTCTTAATAAATCTATTTTAGTTGATTTAGGATAGCTTCTAAGTTTGTTTTCAAGTATTTCTGCTAGTTCATTCCATAAAGCTGATTTATCAATTTTGGGTTTAGCTTTTATACCTTCCATAAACGTATATGTATCATATCTATCTGCATCAATAACACAACTAAAAAGATATTTTTCTAACATTCCAGATGCAAACCGTCCAAATATAGCATTGTCATTTATCTCGTTTATTTTAATAAAAATAGCTCTTATCTCCTGCTTTGATTTATCAAACAAATCATTAATATATGTAATTTTGAAACATTCTGACTTGTAATTAGACAGTGCTTCATCATAAAGGATATCTTTATCCGTTTTCATTTTATTTGTAAATATATCTATTCCTTTTAGGTCTAAACAATCAACCAAACCACCATGATGTGAGCAAATCGCAAGTGAAATAAGTTGTGCTGTAAACTTCTGAAATTGATCAGTTGTATCATAAAATTTATCATAGATAAACTTTGCACCTGCTGTTGAATGATTAATTGTACCCCTAAGCGATTTGTCATTAGGATGCGATGAACTGTAATGTATATAATCATCAAATTTATTTGTTTCTTTTCCCATGTCATGAAGAATACCAATTAATTCTCCCGTAGCTTCAAGTGAAATTTTGGAACCAAATTTCTTAGACATTTTAGCAACATTATATAAGTGTTCCTTAACACTTTGTTCTTCTAAAGTTGTTGCGTTTATATGAGCACAAAACATATTTCCACTTTCTCTCGATTTTTTTAGTCACAATACCTTTGTAATATTTGAATATTTTTAGATTTCACCCGTAAATTATACTAATAATCCTGTATAGTCCATTTTTATACCCTCCCCTTATAGACATTAGATGCTTGTACATTATATGGATAATGGGTAGTTGATATTTAAATAGAATTCAAATCGATTAAGCTAATCAAAAACTTTACCACACCCTAGTAATAATCATACATATTAAAAATACTTAATCTCTTGGATATTTAGGTAGTTTCATTAACGAACTTACAAAACCGTCAAAATCATGAGTACCATTCAATATTCCTTTCAAATATACTTTAGTTATTGAAAAACACTTGTTTGAATTATATGGAGATGTCTTTGCTACAATAATAAAATTATATCTACTTAAATATCTTACTCTAGATTCTGCATCTTTTGCATCAACTACTTTCCCATTTATAACTGCTGACCCATCATCATATTCTGCACTTGAAATAGGAGTAGTTCCCAATAATCCATAATGTTCTGATGCATAATCTAAATCTTTAATTTGTCTTTCTATATTTTCTTGTGTTGTGTTATAAATTCCTATTGGTGCTTCAGCTTTTGCTTCTACATAAATAAAGTCTTTATAATACACTGAAGAATGATGCACTGCAATTTTTTCTATCTCAATTTCATCACATCCCATTAATACTTTTGTATCGCTCAAAACCTCAAATTTTTCTATGTTAAGACCACTGCTACCATGAAAGAACCATATGGGATTTCCACCACTTTTAAACTTAATAGGCTCTTTAAAGAGAAGTTGCAACCGCTCTACTATTTCCTTAGGATTGTAAAACCATTTTACTCCTCTAATACCTGGAAATGCACCAGCTACTCGTTCCCAGAAGAAAGATGCTGGTTCTGCATAGAAAGCTGTTAGTTCATTTTCATCATTAGAAGCGGTTTCGTCTAGTATTTTTCCAGTATTAATTGTATTAGATTGTGATAAACTTTCTTTTTGTATTTGTTCAACAAGTCTTTTATTTTCCAACTTAATATCTTCATAATCTTCTAAAATATCACCTGATATCCATCCTTTGAATTGAAACCTTTTCTCAAAGTCTGCTATAGAATTCCCTATAGC
>Ga0255362_1000176_pt1 | contig 16631 bp, 15 predicted proteins | sample GFST75r2metaG_FD_186000 | JGI IMG/M metagenome (GOLD analysis project Ga0255362, IMG submission 186000)
ATTTTCCGAAATAAAATCAGTTATCTTTTTTATAATAGAATTTTTTCTATTTATACAATATACTTCACTTTCATCCTTAATCTTTCCTTCACCGAGAAATCCCTTGATGCAGAGATTTTTCACTTGAGAAATTTCTTCTTCCTTTAGGAAAAAATAGGTTTCATTTATAAACCCATCTATTTTTTTACTAAAAAATTCTCTACACAAAAATTTATATATAAGCATACTTAAATACAAATTAAAATTAATCTCTGCTCTCCTAGTTAAATCTACCTGCCCACAAAATATTTTTATGAAGTGAGTCGTATTTTCTATAACTTCAGAAATCCCAAGTTTTATTCCTTTTACTTCTAAATTATATTTAATTTCATCGAGGCCTGTTATTATTTCTTCATTATTGCCATTATAAACAATGCTTTTTAGAAGCATATTTCTCACTCCTTTCATAAAATTAGTATGTGTCTAATACTTCTGTATATTCATTATATTTTAAGTAAATATCGACAAAATCAAAATTAGTATATATTATAGTTATAATATATACTAATAGTTAATAAGAGGTGCTTTAGATGAGAAAAGTATTATTAGATTATAGAGTATCAGAATCAGAAAAAGAAATTTTATATAAATATGGCTATGAATCATTAATTATTCCTAAGAGTAAAAGCCTATATTCTGCTGTATGTGGTCATCCTGATATGCTCCTACACATTTTGGATAAAAATAATATAATAGTTCATAAAGATATGGATATATCCTTTATAACAGTACTTGAAAATATAGGTTATAACGTTATTAAGAGCCAAAACTCCCTTCAATCAAAATATCCCTACGATATATTATTAAATGGATTTAGTATGAATTTATTTTTTTTCCACAATTTAAAATATACAGATCCAAAACTATTATCTTTGCTTAAGTCTAAAAAGCTTTTTCATATTAACCAAGGTTACAGTAAATGTTCAACAGCCATAATAAGTGCTACCGCAGCCATGACTAGTGATGTTATGATACACCAGGTTTTATCATCTTGTGGAATTGATGTACTACTTCTACCACCTAAGCACATTGAACTTCCAGGTTTAGATTATGGCTTCATTGGCGGATCATGTGGCATCTTAGATGAAGGCACAATAGCTTTTTTCGGCAATTTAGATAAATACGAATATGGAAAAGAAGTTATGTCATTTTTGATTAAACATGATGTGAAACCATTATATCTTAGAGATAACGCTTTGATAGACAGAGGTACTCTCTTTTGTGTATAGATAATAAGGCATCATCATTTCGGATAGAATTTAATTATACAAAATACACTTATTCATCATTAACATTTTTTGTTTTCTCATAATATAAATTTATGTTAGGCATCTGAAAGAAAATAACAAGTCAAAGATGCAACGGATATTTTGTGCCAGACAAGGCGACATGTCCCGCTGATAGTGGTGCTATCTAAGGGTTATGTAAACGCAGTATGGTGCAAAATAGACTAGCATACTGACTAGTTATTTTTTTGAAGATGCCTTATATCTAAAAGTTACTGGATAAAATAATTATGCTAAGTAAATAATAATTAAGAATTCGTAACAGATTATAATTATATAATATTAGGAGAAGTTAAAATGAAAGAAAAAAAAAGACTATTAATATGCATTTTTAGTACTATTATGCTTATATCCGCATTAAATATAACTGCTGATGCCACAATATCTAAACCGCTCAAAGGCCTAAATACCTATATTGAAGACGCTAATCATGGTAATAAAGTAATATATTTAACCTTTGATGACGGTCCCAGTGACCCAATAACAGGCAGGGTTCTGGATATTTTAAAGGAAAACAATGTAAAAGCCACGTTTTTTGTCATAGGCAATCAAATACCCGGTCTAGAAGATGTATTACAGAGGACTCACAAAGAAGGTCATAGTATTGGTTTGCATACATATACGCACAAATTCAAACGAATTTACTCAAGCAGTGACAACTTGGTTAAGGAAATGAATCTGTGCCAAGCCGAAATAAATAAGGTAATAGGTGTATCACCCAATATAATTAGATTTCCTGGCGGTAGTAAGAAACACTTGAATTGTAATCTCTTAAATAGACTCCACGGCAGTAACTTTAAAATATATGATTGGAATATGGAGACCCTAGATGGTATAAACCCTAAGCTATCTCCTTATAAGATATATAAGGACGCCACCAATAATAGTGAAAATTTATCTACAATTGTTTTACTCCTGCATTGTGACTATATGCATAAAAACACATGCCTTGCATTGCCTAAAATAATCAAATATTATAAAGACCAAGGTTATAAATTTCAGCCTATTACAAATGATACCCCTGAACTTTATTTCCCAATAAAAAAAAGCAACTAGAGATTTACTCTTGAGTTGCTTTAACATATATTTAAAGGGGGTAATCTTTAAATGCTATATTTATATAGTACCTCTTATTTATGTACGTCTCTTGTCAATATTAAATACTAAGTGTAAATAATTAATAAATATCAAATAAAAGTAGCCTGCACATTTTATAGTGTAGGCTACTTTTAAATTCCTTATTACCTTGCCACTGTTTCTTTATGGAGGCGCCACTCAGATTTGAACTGGGGATAAAGGTTTTGCAGACCTCTGCCTTACCACTTGGCTATGGCGCCATTTTTGGAGCGGAAGACGAGATTCGAACTCGCGACGTTCACCTTGGCAAGGTGACGCTCTACCACTGAGCCACTCCCGCAATGTTTTGGTGGCCAGTCCCGGAATCGAACCAGGGACACGAGGATTTTCAGTCCTCTGCTCTACCGACTGAGCTAACTGGCCACATATGTTTTTTTAACAAATTATTACTTCTAAGCTTTGACCAGTGAACCTAATTTGAAAATTGGCGACCTGGAAGGGGATCGAACCCTCGACCTCCGGCGTGACAGGCCGGCACTCTAACCAGCTGAGCTACCAGGTCAATTATAATATTGGTGGGCACTACAGGGCTCGAACCTGTGACCCTCTGCTTGTAAGGCAGATGCTCTCCCAGCTGAGCTAAGCGCCCAATACTACTTTGAACATTTATATTTTATAATATAACTCAAATCTTGTCAATATTTTTTTATTTTTCCTCTAATAATTTGCCAATATCCTCATGATTAAATTCGTATATGTCATTACAAAAATTACACTTTAATTCTTCTGTTTTTCCATCATTATATATTTCTAATAAATCCTTTTTACCTATACTTAAAAGAGCTTTTTCCACCTTTTCTCTTGAGCAATCACATTTATACTCAGGCTTCATCTCTCCTAGTATTTTTAGATCCATGTCTTCAAATATAAAATCTAATATCTCTTCTATACTCATACCATCACTTATAAGCTTTGTTATAGATGGTATTTCCTCAAGCCTATATGTTACTAAATCCGCAGTAAGTTCATTGTGCCCTGGTAGCATCTGAATTATAAATCCACCTGCTGCCTTTATGGTTAAATCTTTTTCCACAAGAACACCTGTGCCAACCGCAGATGGTAATTGCTCTGATGTTGTAAAATAATAAGCCAAATCATCTCCAATTTCACCTGTATAAATGGGAACTTGACCAACATACGGCTCTTTAAGTCCCATGTCCTTTATTACAGTAAGGCTACCATCTTTACCAATTATGCCAGACACATCCAGTTTACCACGACTGTTTTCTGGCAAATCCGCATTAGGATTTCCTATATAACCTTTTACGCTGGCGTCACTATGAGCTGTAACCACAATTCCTTTAGCAATACCGCCTCCATTTATCTTTAGTGTAAGTGAATCGCTTTGATTTTTAAGCATTGCTCCCATAATAGTTCCTGCTGTAAGCATCCTACCAAGAGCAGCTGAGGCTGTGGCTGCACATTTATGTCTTTGCACCCCCTCGTTTACAAGCTCTGTGGTAATGGCTGCTATTATTCTAACTTCATTATTTTTAGCTGTTGCTATAACTAATTTGTCCTGCATGTTGTTGCCCCCTTAACTATATATACTATTCTTTCGGTATCTTCTTCTATTTTAACATTACGATAATTATTCAATTTCTTCAATATTAAAAATCCACATTTAATAAGTAATCCTTCTATTTGGCTTTCAGTATAAGCTCTCTCACTATGTTCCTCATCAAATCTATCATATCTACCATGATCCTTAACAAAAAAAGTTAGAAACATGTCCACAATTTCATTTTCAAAATTATTTTCCCAAATATACACAACCTCACCATCATCATAGGTAAATATATTGTTTCCTAATACATGGCTTAATTTGTAATATGAATTTATATCAAAAATAAAAATACCATCTTCTTTTAGATGGTTCTTAACACCAATTAAATATTTTTCAATCTCCTGCTCATTTAGTATATAATTTGTTGAATCTAAACAGCAAGTTATAAGATCAAATTTTCTATTTAGTTGCAGATTGCAAATATCTTGGCTTACTAGCTTTCCTTTAATACTTAAGCCTCTAAGTTTTTTATCTGCTTCCATAAGCATATCCTCAGATAAATCTACTCCCCAAGTATGTTTAAATGAAGTAGCTATCTCTTTTGTCATATTCCCAGTTCCACAGGCTAAATCTAAATATTCCTCAAAATTTATGTTATTCTCCCTACAAATGTCCAAAATCACGTTTCCCCAAGTCTTGTAATCTACATCACCTTGAATAAGTTCGTCGTAAATATGAGCAAAATCTTTATAGCATTCCATATTATCATCTCTCCTGCATCAGTAAGATCTTCGACCTATCCTTATATTTATGTTACTATATAAAATTCACACATAAAATATTATATATCTTTATGCCATAAGTCAACATATATTTAATATTACTATTGGTTTTTTTCCTGTATTTCAATGTTTTTAGGGATATCAAGCTCCTTTTTTCTCCTTGTCATTATGCCTCCAATCCTACCAGTTTCTTCTGCGGTAAGTGCTCCCCATCCAAGTTTATCAATCTTTTCACTAAGTCCCAATTCGTCTGCTATTTCATATTTTATTTTTTCTCTTACCTTTTCTAGTGGTGTTAATTCTCGATTAGATTTAAGTTTCGCTTTAATCACTTTTTTTAGTGGTGTCTTTCCCATTTTTATACCTCCGCTAAATACCAATTATATATTCATATATTTTTATTGTTTACGTAAAGATATATGAATATACAATTTTATTAGTAAATTTACTATTTTATCATTTATATATATTAATGTATTCACTTTAGAAAATAAAAAACTATTCACTTTTACATTCTAAAGTTATATAATAAAATGTGAGTTATTTTAATGTTTTAATGAAAGCGTTTTTATTAATTATAGAAACCTATAAATTTGGCTTCGTGAGGCACCGTTTAATTTACCAATTATATATAAGGAGGATTCTATGAGCATTTTTAAAGGAAGTGGAGTTGCCATTATAACCCCCTTCACCAATGACGGAATTAATTTTGAAAAACTTAATGAATTAATTGAATGGCAAATAAAAGAATCTACTGATGCAATTGTGGTATGTGGAACTACTGGAGAAGCATCAACAATGACCCTTGAAGAAAAAAAACAGGTCATAAAATTTACAATTGATAAGGTTAACAGACGAATCCCAGTGATTGCTGGTACAGGTAGTAACAATACCAGTGAAAGTATAGCCATGAGCAAGTGGGCTGAGACAGTTGGAGTGGATGCTGTTCTCGTCATAACACCATATTATAATAAAACCACTCAGAAGGGCTTATTTTATCATTTTAAAGCAATAAATGATGCTGTAAACGTGCCTATTGTACTTTATAACGTACCAAGTAGAACTGGAATGAACATAAATCCTGAAACTCTACTTGAACTTAGCCCATTAAAAAATATAGTAGCTATAAAAGAAGCAAGTGGAGATTTAAGTCAAATATTAAAAATGAAATGGCTTTGTAAAGATAGGTTTGATATATATTCAGGTAATGATGATCAAATTGTGCCCATTTTATCCATAGGTGGTTTAGGTGTTATCTCAGTTCTAGCTAATATAATCCCTAATGATGTCCACAACATGGTGATATCATACCTTACTGGTGATGTTAAGAAGGCACTAGATATCCAGCTACGTACATTTGCTCTAGCCAGTACTTTATTCATAGAAACCAACCCTATACCTGTTAAAACTGCTATGAATTTAATATTCCATAATGTAGGACCGCTAAGACTACCACTATGTGCTATGGAAGAAAAAAACATTAAACTTTTAAAGTTAGCCATTGCTGACTATGGATTTACATTAAAGGAGGATTAATCTTATGGTTAAAATATTATTAGTTGGATGTGCTGGAAAGATGGGTAAAATGATTACTGAATGTTGCCAAAAGTTCAGCGATGCTGAAATTGTAGCTGGAATTGATAGGCTCCCCAGTACATCTTTTAGTTTCCCAGTATTTGAAAATATAGAGGATTGTAATGTTTCTGTAGATGTGGTTTTAGATTTTTCAAGGCCAGAGACTTTAGAAAATATCCTTAATTTCGCAAGACTAAAACAAATTGCAGTTGTTCTATGTACTACCGGATATACCAATGAACAAATCAATAGGATAGAATCATTCAGTAAAGAGAATGCCATATTCCGTTCAGCCAATATGTCTATTGGAATTAACATAGTCAACAATATTTTAAAAAATATAAGTTCTATGTTGTATGAAGACTTTGATATAGAAATAGTAGAAAAACATCACAATCAAAAAGTTGACTCTCCCAGTGGAACTGCGCTTCTTCTTGGTGACACCATTAGAAATGCTATAAGTGAAAAAACAAACTATGTGCATGGAAGAAATGGAAATCATAAGAGAGAACATTCTGAAATCGGTGTTCATTCCATTCGCGGTGGCACTATTGTAGGGGAACACGAAGTGATATTTGCTGGACTTGGTGAAGTAATAGAAATAAAACATACGGCCCTTTCAAGAGAAGTATTTGCAGTAGGTGCACTAAAAGCTTGCCTATTTATGGCAAAGCAAAAAAATAATCTATATACTATGAATGATGTACTAAACTTATAATTTTCACTTAAAAAGAGACCTTCTATTATAAATAGAAGGTCTCTTTTAACTTCAAAAATTATTTTTGAACATATGCATTTGTGAAATATATAGTATCCATTGGTGTTCTGTATACGCCTTTAACATAATCTTTCATAGAAGAAATTACATTATATTCATATAAAGGTATGATAGGCATATCTTTCATTAAAATATCCTGCGCATCGTGCATTTCTTTAAATCTCTTTGTAGCATTAGTTTCGCTTTTAGCTTCTGCTATAAGTTTATCATAATCTTTGTTACTGTAAGCAGATGCATTATTTCCTCCACCAGTTACGAACAAATCTAAGAATGTCATTGGATCAACATAATCTGCACTCCAACCATTTCTAGCCATACCAGTATATGTGTGCTTAGCTGTTTCATCTAATTGAACTTTTCTTTCAACACTTCTAAGTGTGATATTGATGTTTAAGTTTTTCTTAAGCATTGCCTGAACTGCTTCTGCAATACTTTGATGTGCTTCACCAGTGTTGTATATTAATTCAATAGTTGGGAAATCTTTACCATTCGCATAACCAGCATCGGCTAATAACTTTTTAGCTTTTGTTACATCTGCAGTTGCTTTGAAATAGCTTTTATCTTTGAAATCTTTTCCATCAGGTCCAGATATGCCCGAAGGTACAAATGAAGTTGAAGGAGTTTGACCTGCTTTTGTTACATTCTTAACTAAAGATGCTCTATCAATTGCTAATGAAATTGCTTGCCTTACATTAACATTATCAATAGCTTTTGCTACACCAGGTGCAAGTTTAGCATTTGGATCTAAGTTAAAGTTATAATAGTAAGTTCCAATATTAACATAAGATTTAGCTTTATTTTGTTTTAATAATGTAGGGATTTGTTCTGTTGGTGGTGCATCAATCATATCTACCTGTCCTGATTGATATGCAGACATATAACTTGTTTCGTTATCTAAAGTTGTATAAGTTAATTTATCAAGTTTAACAGTGGATTTATTCCAATAATTAGGATTTTTCACGAATTCCAATTTATCCTTTTGTTTCCAATCTACCATCTTAAATGCTCCATCAGAAACATAAGTTGGTCCATTAATTGTCCAATCTGTTGGATGTGCTTCTACAATATCTTTTCTTACTGGCATATAAGTTTGAAATGCCATTAGTGGTAAGAAGTAAGGAGTTGAATTTTCAAGTGTTACATCAAGAGTATAATCATCAGTTGCTTTTACTCCAACTTGATCAGCTGTAGCTGTTGCAACACCCGGAGTTTTTTGATCAGCAGGTGATGCACTTTCATTATATCCTTGACCATTCTTTAAATAATAAAGCTGATATGCATATTCTGATGCAGTTGCTGGAGCTAAAGCTCTCTTCCATGCATATTCAAAATCCTTTGCAGTTACTGCTTTACCATCTGACCATTTAGCATCTTTTCTTAAATGGAACACATAATTCTTACCATCTTTTGATACATCCCAACTTTTGGCAACTCCTGGATGTGCCTTATTATTTACGTCAACAGTAGTAAGTCCTTCAAATGCATTGGCAATTACCGTTGCTCCCTCTACCGAAGTATTTAGTGCTGGATCAATAGTTTTAGGATTTGCACCCAAATTATACCTAATAAGCTGTGCTGACTTTGTTGTAGTCTTACTTGTACTACTGCTTCCACAACCACTTAATACTGAACCTATTACTAGTGTTGCAATAGCAATAGCCATAAACTTTGTTTTTTTGTTTTTTAACATTAAGAAACCCCCTTAAAATTATATATCTATATATTTAATGAGCCTTATTATTAATAAAGTTCATTAATTATCAAATTAATACAAGAAACATGCCACTTTATGTTCGCCACCCATATCTTTAAGTTCTGGCTGTGCTTCTGCACACTTAGGCATAGCATATTTACATCTTCCTCTAAACCTACAGCCTTCTGGTGGATCTATAGGTGATGGTATTTCACCTTCAAGCATAATTCTCTTGTTCTGTAAAGCCATATCTGGATCTGGCACAGGTATAGCGGAAAGTAGCGCTTTAGTATATGGGTGTAATGGATTTTTATAAAGTTCATTACTCTCAGCTATCTCAACTAATTTTCCTAAATACATAACCCCGATCTTGTTAGATATATGTTTTACCATAGATAAATCATGTGCTATAAACAAATAGGTAAGACCTAAATCGTCCTGTAAATCCTCAAGCATATTTACAACTTGAGCTTGTATTGATACATCAAGGGCTGAGATTGGTTCATCACAAACAATAAATTCAGGTTGAACTGCAAGTGCCCTAGCAATACCAATTCTTTGTCTTTGTCCACCTGAAAATTCATGTGGATATCTTCTTACATCTTCAGGATTTAATCCAACCTTATTCAATAAATACCTTACTCTTTCAAGCCGTTCAATCTTATTCATTAATTTATGAATTTCTATTGGTTCAGCTATAATATCGCCAATTGACATTCTTGAATTTAATGATGCATATGGATCTTGGAATATCATTTGCATCTTCCTTCTATATGGAAGCATATCATTGTTTTTTAGGTTTGCTATGTCTTTTCCGTTATATATAATTTCACCAGCTGTAGGTTCATAAAGCTTTAATAAGGTTCTCCCCATTGTAGTTTTACCACATCCAGATTCTCCAACAATACCTAGTGTTTCACCTTTTTTTATGATAAAGGAAACATCATCCACTGCTTTTACATAACTTTTTTTCTTTGCAAACATTCCTTTGTTAACATCAAAAAACTTAGAGAGATTTTTTACCTCAATTAGTGTATCCTTTTCTTCCATTAATTATCCCTCCCATCGTCATTACGGTTAACTTTTGGAGCATCAGGGTGATTAAGCCAACAAGCGGAATAATGGTCTTCACTAATATTATAATTTTCAGGCATATTATCAAAGCATATTTTCATAGCCCAATCACATCTTTCTGCAAATGGACAACCCACTGGAGGTTTTAATAAATCTGGTGGTGTTCCCTGAATTGGTATAAGTCTTTCTTTTGTATCCAATTTTGGATTTGGTATGCTTCTTAAAAGTCCCCAAGTATATGGATGGTTTGCATTATAAAAAATTTCTCTTGCCTTACCACTTTCAACGACAATTCCACCATACATAACATTTATGCGAGTACATAGGTTTGCAACCACACCTAAATCATGAGTTATAATGATAATTGACATGTTTAATTTTTCTTTAAGGTCTTTCATAAGCTCTAGTATTTGTGCTTGAATTGTAACATCTAAAGCTGTTGTTGGTTCATCAGCAATTAATAGTTTAGGCTGACAAATAAGTGCCATAGCTATCATAACTCTTTGCCTCATTCCACCAGAAAACTCATGTGGATACTGTTTCATTCTTTTTTCTGGACTAGATATACCAACTAATTCTAGCATATCAATGACCTTTTTTCTTACTTCACTTCTACTCATTTTACCATGTTTAATTAATGGTTCACTGATTTGGTCTCCAATGGTTAATACTGGGTTTAATGAAGTCATAGGATCCTGGAATATCATTCCTATGTCATTTCCTCTTATACCTTCCATCTCCTTTTCAGAAAGCTTTACTAAGTCTTTGCCTTCGAAAAGAATTTCGCCTTCTTTAATTTCACCATTATTATCTAGTAGCCTCATAAGCGTCATCATTGTAATACTTTTTCCACTTCCTGATTCCCCAACAATTCCCACTGCTTCACCTTTGTATAAATCTATGCTAACGCCTCGTACAGCTTGCACTTCTCCAGCATGAGTCTGAAACGATGTGTGTATATTATTAATTTGGAGTAACTTTTCCATATTAATCCTCCTATCTTCTAGTTTTTGGATCCAGTGCGTACGTAAGTCCATCACCTAATAAATTAAATGCAAGCATTGTTAAAGAAATTGCTAAAGCTGGAAACACTAATTGATATGGATATAATTGATATCCTCCTAGTGCATCAGATGCTAAGCTTCCCCATGATGCAAGTGGTGGTGCAATTCCAAGACCGATAAAGCTTAAAAATGCTTCCTGAAATATTGCATCTGGAACAGAAAGTGTAAGTGTAACAATTATTGGTCCTAGACAATTTGGTATAAGGTGTTTTAAAATTATTCTCAGCGGAGAAGCACCTATTGTCTTTGCCGCAAGAACAAATTCCTGTTCTTTTAATGACATAATTTGGCCCCTAACAATTCTAGCCATTGTAACCCAAAATGAAATTGTTAGTGCTATTATTATGCTATTTAAACCGCCTCTTAATACAACCATTATTAAGATAACATATATTGTCATAGGAATAGCGTAAATTGCCTCAACAATCCTCATCATAATATTGTCAACAGTTCCTCCAAAATACCCAGATATACCTCCATAAAGTATACCTATGAAAACACTTAACGCACTGGCAACAAAGCCTATAGTAAGTGAGATTCTTGCTCCTTCTAATACTCTTACAAACAAGTCTCTCCCAAATTTATCTGTTCCAAACCAATGCTGTGCACTTGGTCCAATATCAGCAAAGTCCAAATTTTGAGCTGTATAACTATACTTGGATAACATCGGTCCAAATATTGCCGCTAGTACAATTATAATTAAAAATACAAGACCGCCCATTGCAAGCTTATTTTTTCTAAGCATTCTCCATACATCCTGACCATAAGTTAAGCTTGGTCTAACCACTCTGTTATAGTTTTTTTCTTCTTTCGGTATAAATTCAAACATATCTTTAGAATATTGCATCTGTCTTCCTCCTAATCCTCTAGTTTAATTCTTGGATCAACAACCATATATAGTAAATCAACTATAAAATTCGCAGCTATTAGAAATGCACAGAAAAATACAGTTACACCCAATGTGGTTGTATAATCTCTATTAGATATGCTTTGCACAAATTCTCTTCCAATTCCAGGTATTCCAAATACAGTCTCAATTACAAAACTACCTGTAAGTACTCCTGCTGTTATCGGTCCAAGATATGTTATTAAAGGAATTAATGAATTTCTAAGAGCATGTTTTAAAATAATTTTTCCCTTTGATAGCCCTTTAGCCCTAGCAACTTTAATATAATCTAGCTTAATAACATCAACTAAACTAGAACGTACAAGTCTTGAAATAAAAGACATATAATATAGTCCAAGTGCGATTGCTGGCATTATATAATTCGAAGGCAAGTCCAAGCCAACTGCTGGAAGCCATCCTAGTTGTACTGCAAAAACATATATTAGAATAGGTCCTAATATCATGCTTGGAACAGCAACACCAATAGTAGCTATTATCATGCATAAATTATCCCAAAGTTTTCCTTGCTGAAGTGCTGCAAATATACCAAGAATTACGCCAATAATAAGTGCAAATAAAATGGCACAAATTCCAACCTTTAACGAAGCTGGAAACGACCCTGCTATAACTTGATTAACTGTAAGTCCTACAGTTGACATAGAAAGTCCCAAATCACCATGTACTAGGTTTACCAAGTATGTTCCATATTGAACTATCATTGGTTTGTCTAAACCATACTTAGTATTTAAATTTAGTTCAACAGCTGGTGGCAACTTTCTGTCTGAAGTAAACGGTCCCCCTGGAATAGCGTGCATTAAAATGAATGTTACTGTTATTACAAACCAAATTGTAATAATGCTCGACAATATTCTTTTTAAAATATATTTAAGCATTTTTTCCCCTCCGTCATTTTGATATTTTATTTTATAAGATTATATTTATGAAATTAAACTTTAATAATCCGTTTAATATTCTAGGCAATTGCAGCAAAGCACCATGTCATTCATGTAATCAGTAATAATGTTTTTAATATTATCATAGCATTTTTACATTGTCAATAACATTAGCATTAAAAAACCACTAATTTTTATGAGTATTAATTTTTATCCCTAGTTAAATTACGAAACTGTCAATTCATTATTTGATTTTATTTGTCTTTTTATGTCGAATTATAGATGATATATTTTTTTCTAATATATATTTCTAACCATAGCTACTTTTGCATCAATATCGTAGTATTCCACTATGGTTAGTGTATATTTATTCATTAAAAATTCTACTTTTAACCCATTTAACGCACAATTTTTAATTCCATCTCTATTCTATCAAATGCCTCCTCTAATGTTTTAAGACTGCAAGCATATGATATCCTAATATGTCCTTCTCCACAATTTCCAAATGCACTTCCTGGAACAACGGCAACTTTTGCTTTATAAAGTAATCTATCACAAAATTCTTCACTGTTACTTGCAAATTTCTCCATGGATGGAAAAACATAAAATGCACCTTTAGGTAATGTAACATCAAATCCAATTTGCTTAAGCCTTTTATATACGTAATCCCTTCTTCGTGAAAATTCATTTTTCATATAGTTCACTTCATTTAAGCAACTTCTTAATCCTTCTAAAGCACCATACTGAATTATAGATGGTGCACAGGATACATTATATTGATGAACTTTTACAATAGAACTTATGTATTTTTTAGGAGCACATACATAACCTATTCTTAATCCTGTCATGGAAAACATCTTAGAAAACCCACCTACCAGTATTATCTTATCTTTTATATCGCTACATTGAGCAATAGAATAATACTCATCTTCAAAGCAAAGTGAACTGTACATCTCATCTGTAACTATTATTATGTCCTCATTCTTTAAAATTTTATATAACCTGTCTCTATGACCTTTACTAAGAACTGCTCCTGTTGGGTTACATGGATACGAAAGTACGATAATCTTTGGTTTTTCATATTCTATTGTATGGATAAGACTTTCAAAATCTATTGAAAAATCATCCATATGTAAATTATAATTTATTATTTTTCCTCCTACTAACTTAACACATGCCTCATATGCAGGATATGCAGGATTTGGAATCAATACTTTATCATTGGGATTGATAAATGTGGTGAACACGTCCATAAGTCCCTCACTGCCACCAACAGTTATACATGTTTCATCAGCACTGTAATTTATACTTTGAGTTTTTAAAAATTTGCTTATTTCATTTCTTAATTCTATAATACCTTCATTTTGTGTATAACCTGTTTTATTTGTATTTATTGCATTTATAATTGCCTCTTTTGCTTTTGCTGGTACAGGAAAATCAGGTTGTCCTAATGTAAGTGAAATAGCTCCTTCAACTTTTGCTACTTTATTATAAAATTTCCTTATACCTGACAACTCCGTACTAGCTACTTTGATAGATATTTTATCTTGTTCCATGAACTTCACCTCAATAAACTATTTTTACAAGATGCTTTCTGATGCCTATTATTAATTATAACCTAAATATATAATATTTCATTAAATTTATCAAATACAAATAATAATCCTATGGTTTTATATTTAATTTTTAATTTGCCTGTGAATATTATGCACATTCTGTGGTATAATTCTCATAGGAATTTCTCCATTTCATTATTTATTTTTTCAAATATTTTTAGTATGAATGAAAGTTAAATTCCCGAAATTCTTTTAATATAAAAAATTTGATCCATAACTTTTAGAATGAATTTTAAACAATGACAACTTAAATAATAGTTTCAAGAGGAGGAATTTTATAAATGAATTATGATTTAACTGATCCATATGAAATTGCAAGATATATTAAAGAAGCAAAAAAATCCACACCTGTTAAAGTATATGTAGACGGTGATTTGAGTAATTGCTCAATGGAAAATGTAGATATATACGGAACTAAAAATTTTTATGTACTCTTTGGCGAAAGCTCAATTGTATCAGAATTTATTGTAAGCAATAAAGAAAAAATCAAGAAGTTTAGGCTTGAACAAGATAGACGTAATTCTGCTATCCCACTTATGGATATAACAGCAATAGATGCTAGAATTGAACCTGGTGCAATTATTAGGGACAAGGTAACCATAGCTAAAAATGCTGTGATTATGATGGGTGCTGTGATAAACATAGGTGCTGAAATAGGCGAAGGTTCAATGATTGATATGAACGCTGTTGTTGGTGCACGAGGCAAGATTGGAAAGAGAGTTCACTTAGGTGCTGGTGCTGTTGTTGCTGGCGTGCTTGAACCACCAAGTAAATCTCCTTGTGAAATTGGAGATGATGTTCTTATCGGTGCTAATTCTGTTATTTTAGAAGGAGTTAAGATAGGAAATGGTGCTGTAGTTGCTGCTGGTTCTGTTGTTGTATCAGATGTTCCTAGCAATGTAGTAGTAGCTGGTACCCCTGCTACCATCATAAAAAATGTTGACGAAAAGACAAAAGATAAAACAAAGCTTATGGATGACCTTAGAAAATAGTCAAACTCTAGTTGAATCCCCTTAAAGTTGCATTGTTTTAAACAAATGCTAAAACCTTTAAGGGGCTTTTTATTTCTATGTTACATAGCACTTTTAGTAACTGGACTCATCTTATAATCCTCTTCACTAAAATTTTCATCCACGTGCAAAATGTCATTTTCAGCATCTTTATTTACTTTTTCCATTTTTGAAATAGAAACTTCATAAGCGATTTTCTTTAACACCTCCTCCTCAGAAACTTTTTTCTGATACTCTCTACTTTGAAGTCTTCCCCATATTCTTATATTATCCCCAACTTTAAGTGTTTCTGAGAATCTTGAATTTCTTCCCCAAGCAATAGTTGGTATATAGTCAGATTTGTTATATGCTCTATTTACAGCCAAAAGCATATCAGCTATTTCCCTACCAAAAGGAGTAGTTCTATAAATTGGTTTTTTGCATATAAATCCATCTAAATATATTTGATTGGGATTTTTACTTTTTTCAATTCGTGGTTCAATATTTCTTGCGAATACTGTAAGTATCAATCTATTTGCTCCATCCACAAATTTGTTATATGATCTTAATTGCCCTTCAACAATCAATTCCTTTCCTTCAGTTAAATCCATGCCATTTATTAATCTTTCTGATACCGTAACAAAAAGCTTATCCCTTGTATCGCTCAGCCTCTGAACATCCAAATTAAATGTATAAAACCCCTCTCCATACATTTCATGACTAAACTTAAGCTTCGAAGATATTCTTCCCTCTAAATAAAGCTTGTTATTCAACATTAAACTGTCCATCATAATCCCCTCTCCTTTAGTTTTATAAGTATATTAATAAATATTGTTTGTACTAGCTTTTTATAACTATAACTTGTGGTTAAACGGGACTAATTATATTTCAAATATAATTATCAAAACATTATATTAATAATTCCGCTTTAATATTACCACGTATTTCCATTATAATATATTTTTTACTCAAATTTCAATAGATTATTTTTTTATTTGTCTTCCGCTTTCATCTATACTATAGTTATCTTTATAAATCAAATCTGAAACTTTCAAAAACCCATACCCCTCACTTTTTAACTTGTTAATAACCATATCAAGTGTCTGTGGTGTATATTTACCAGAGTTATGAAATAGAATAATCGAACCTTTTTTTATATTTTTAATTACTCTATTGTATTCAATATCATATCCTTCATTTTTCCAATCTATACTATCTGCATCCCATTGTATACACTTATGATTAGTATCCTCTACTAGCTTGACACTATTACTATTGTAGGTCCCCTCTGGGAATCTGAAAAGGCTTGTCT
>Ga0255362_1000177_pt1 | contig 16627 bp, 29 predicted proteins | sample GFST75r2metaG_FD_186000 | JGI IMG/M metagenome (GOLD analysis project Ga0255362, IMG submission 186000)
TACTCGTCGTCGATTTCATTAGTTTCAAGAATCTGGAAACTTTCAACGTGGCTAGTGAGTAATTCGTATAGCTTATCCGTTGCCTCGCTGTCCGAGTCTGCCTCTATGCGTCCATCGACTTTGAAATAGAACAGAGTCATGTTGATCAAAAAAGTGGGTTGGGGTCGTTACTTCATCTCAACTAGGAAGGGGTGTTCAATGTAGGATGGTTGATGTGAATGGTACATGGATTTGATCGCGTCTAGGATCGCCTTCATGCCTGAGATTGTCTTGGTCTTGATGTATTCGTATGGTTCCTCCCCGTCTGGGTCATCGTAGAAGCCAAGGTAGTAGGTGCTGATAGGGGGCGTATTCCAGTTAATCAGGTGTTCGCCTGAGAGCATCACTAAGTCGTACCCGTATTCCGATAGGTCGGGGTAGACTGTGCCTGAGTTGTCCCAAGTGTATTCGATCCCTAGCTCCTTCAGCATGACTATGATCTGCCCTGTGTCCGACTCTGAAGACCATCCCTCGATAATTGTTACGGGGTTAGACACTACTGGTCGCCTCATTCCTGCAAGCGTCGCATAGTCCCTCAATGGTTTCGTTTATCTCGTTAGTGATTCTCTCAGTTAGTGCCTCCGCGTTTGCGAAAGCTGAGTAGGAGCATAGCTCAAGCACGTTGTCGTTGCCCTCCTCGGTGCTGTAAATCTCCGCGTTCTCGAAGACTACCTGTAAGATGTCCCTCGCTAAAACCTCTATATCAATGCTCAATCTGGATCAATAAAAGTGGGGTGTGGTCGTTACTGGTCAACGGGTAACTGCTCTAACCCAATGTCGTCGGGGGTAGCCGTCTTGTCGGGTCTGAAGCGCATGAGTCGAGGGCTTCTGAGGCTCACCAACTTGGTGTCCACTAGCTTCTCATAGCTGTGCTTCAACTGATTGTAGTAGTAGGTGGGCTTCGACACATCGGGGTAAGTCTCCTGATACCCGATTGTGACCACCACTAGGGGCTGAACCCTGATTGTCTCCTGAGTCGGCGTGTCGCCTGTCTGGTACTTCATTAGCTCGAATAGCTCCCTGCGTAGGTCATGCTCGATCCCACTGGCAACGTCTGTTATGTCGATTAACTGCCCATTCTCACCCATTAGGGCGACCTTGATGCTCGTAACCTCCCTACGCTTCAGTTTGTCTCTCACATTGATTCCGACGATCACGGCGTCGATCTCGTTGAGTGGCTTCAGCTTGTATAGGTCGTTGTGTGAGTCAGTGATCACGGCTCCCTCGTACCCATCCTCTAGGAATTTGCGGTAGTAGCTCCCAAGAACCTGTATGCTCTCGACGGGGTAGTAGGGAAGCATCTTGTAGGCGCAGGTGTCGGGGAACTTCTTGTAGTAGTCGCTGAAGACTATGTTCTCAAGCGTGACTAGCCTAGCCTTGTAGGGTACTCTGTCCTGAATCTCCCCGTTATATTCAACTAAGTCGAATAATCCAAGTGTGAGGTTGGGGCTGTTCTTGTGGCTTATGAAGTTGGGTAGCTGAGTGGGTCTGCCGTTCTCCTCCCAGAATAGCTCTGCTTTGAAGGTCGCTGAGGTGGCTTGGTTCTGCCGTAGGGCATCCCTAAGCTCAAACAATGCTCTAAGGTCGCTCTCGCTCCTCGTCTTGCCCCACACGTTCTCGGTGGTGATCACCCTGCTGGATGATTGTTCCCTGAACCTCACTAGGGTAAATTCGCCATCAGATTTTGCCGATATTATAGAGGGTACTGGTGCTTGTAGAATATTGGTGATTGTTTTCATGTGAGGTTTCTGATTCTTAGCCTCATAAATCCATTCGTCGTAGACCAAATTGATCAATAAAAAGGGAGGGGATCGTTACTTAATGTTAGTAGTTGATGGAATAATCTCTCTCAGGTGTTATTAATCGGGCTTTATCGCCTAGCAGAGTGAGGTAAATTCGTATAAATTCGATAATGAAGGTGGAATATTTCTGTTCAGAGTATTTTGAGATTGGGCGTGTGAGTTTTAATGTTGTTGATCCAAGGCTGGCAGTGAGTGAGTGGATTGTAACATAATCATTATCAGAGGTGGAGCTTTCGGCTTTGACGTTCTTTTCCTTTATCCATTCAAGAAGGTCGCCATTGAAGTCTTTTTCTTTTGAACCCATATTCCACCAATAGGTAGTTATTTTCATTTTACCATCAATAAAAAGGGGTCGGGGTCGTTACTAATCTTCGGTGAGGTCGGTGATAACTGGTTTAAGCTCGTACTCTAGGTAGACTCCCTCGTAATGGAGCTTCCTGATACCCTCCGCGATTGCGCGGTTGACGAGTGTTTCAAGTGTCTGGTCGGTGTCACCGCCTCCCTTCTGAACCTCTAGGTGGAAGACGCCGATCATTGGGTAGCCACCTGCGCTAGAATCTCCTTAAGGGTCTGCACCTTCGGAGACTCCACGGGTACTGCCTCAAGCCCGATGGTTCGGTAGTCCGTCACGTTGAACACCGCGTCATCAGCCTGTTTCAGCATCTTCACGAGTTGCTGAGACTCGTTGATGTCGGCGTCCGTGATCAGGGATAGGTCGATGGCTAGTGTCTCGCTGATCTCAGCCAGGTTCGTCGGGATCACCTCCCTCAACACCACGCGGTTCGACGCGGATACCGTCAACAGACACACTCTCTGAACATGAAATAAACACACCCCTGTGGTTTAATCGTTCTAGTTCTACCCATATTTCTTGTAGTCTCTTCTTGTTTTTTTCGCGTTTCATATTACAGACTTCCAATAGTAGTTGAGCCTGACGGTGTTTTATTATTAGATATTTATTGATTTTATTTATGAGATATTCTACTTCGTTGATTGAACTTACTCTTACGGTGTATCCTTGTTTGCATTTTTCAGATGGTTTAGGGGGATTGTTGATTTTTGTTTTTAGTAGTTTACTGAGGTATTCCATTATTTTCATATTTGTGTTGCTTATCTGAATGTTGGGTGTATAGTTGTGTTGAGCTATACCTATCCATCCTTCCCCATCTATTAGTCCTGCTAGGTAAATTGACTGGGTTTTGGTTAGTTTGATTAGGGATTTTTTGTATCTTATGCCTGATTTTATGCCTAGTCTGTGAAGTGCCATTCTTGTTGAACTTTCACTTCTTTGCATTAATTGACTTGTTTCTCGAAGCGAGTTTTTGGAATATAGTTTTTTTAATTTATTTGTATCCTCAGTGTTCCAATATCTTCTTGATTTTACACCTATTTCGCTTGCTTTTAATTTAACTGAGTCGTAACTTCTTCCCATTATTTTGGCTACTTCACTTGCTGTATGTCGGGGATATAGTTTTTTTAGTTGTTTAAGCTCTTTTTTAGTCCATTTCATGGGTAGAGACTACACGTTTGAACCTAAAGGTATTGTGCTAAGTCATTTTGTTCATGTGTGTCGTTGAACCTGATTATGATCACTAAGCCTAGGCGGTCAACCGCGACGAGTAGCTTCCTCACGTTCTGGGCTGTGGTCGCATCTGAGGCGACCATGCCGTACTCCGTGAGGGTAGCATCTGCATATTTGCTCGCGTAGGTCTTCTGGTCTAGCACATAGACGGTTGCCTCCTGTGGCGCACCGTCCTCCGAGAGCTTCACCATCTGAATTATCTGGTGGGTGGCTGACACGATCCTGTTCAAGCCACTCCAATGCTTGTATTCCGCCCCACATTCACATTTATACGAGCTTGTGTAGGAGGGCTTCTTACCGCAGGTCTTACACACTAGGTCGGTCTTCGCCTCCCTAACGTGGGCGAAGTTCTTGACGGAGACAATTCCCAATGCCATTGGGAAACCGGATAAATTTGCTATTAGCTTTAACTTTCTTGGTCTAATGGCTCATCACCATAAAAAGGTGCTAGGGTCGTTACTTCCTAAAATCAATCCAACAAGAGGAGGTTGTTTTTGTCATATCGTTAAGGATGGGTTTCAAAGAGTTCAAGTATAGTAGATGCTAGTGAACGTGAAGGTGCAAAAATACTAGGAAAACTAGGTTACGAGAACATCATGGTCATTCGAGATATTAGTCAAATGTTTCCATTCGATATTTTAGCAACAAAAGACGGAGTAAAATACGGAATAAATGTTTCATTGGAAGCACGTAAGAGACTCAACGGAAAAATAAACGTATTAGTCAAGTACCTTGACCTAAAATACGGTGTCCTCCACATAAAACCAGACTACTCCTATATAGCAGCTATTATGGACAAATAATCGAAGGCAGAAACGTCACCTTTGGGTCAGGAGCCGGGAAGGAAATAACCTTCGCAACACCATCGACTGGCGTTAGGGTTTCAATCGAAGATTACGGTGGAACGAAGCTGGATAACAGAACCTTCTATTTTGTGGGTCAGGTCAACTCAGATGCTACGGCGAGGCCCGGAGGAGCCTCAACATCCGCAAAAATGAGCCCCGCCGCTTACTGCGCTACAGCCACCCCTCTTATATTATGCCCTCCTGGACATGAGATGAGTAGGTGGTGCCTCGCCGGAAACAGAAGCGTATCCCTCTACATACGGGGCTATGGTTGGGCCGTGTTCCCGACAGCCACGGAACTCTACGTTGAGGTGGTGTACTACGCTGGGGCGATGGCTACGAGGACGAAAGCAGTCACGGCAGCTACGGTTATAGCGGATAACGTGACCTGGGTCAATTTCAACGTGCCATTCGTGCTTAACTCCGACTCCCCCGTCTACGTAACCGCTTACTTGAAGAAGTACACCATCAACTGCGGGGTCTACGTGGACATCTTACCTGTTTGGAGCTAGGTGATGATATGGCTGCCGGTGATGCTTATTGGAGTACGGGGCAACCACAAGCAGCAGACCCTACGCCATATTGGAAGACGGGAAAAATCAATGAGCCAACATTACCCGCCACCACTACCATCACTCTTAAACGCCTACTCGTAGGCGTAGGCATCTAAGACTGAAAAATATTTAAAGGCACGACCCATATAACTCATTAGAGGCTATCTTAATGGACATCGGCGCATATTGGTATCCCCTCCGCGTACCCACATTAAACCCCGCTTTGGTCGCTCAATGCACTGAAATCGTCCTTGGTGAGGACTTAGGTACTGATTATAACAAGCTATTAAGCTACGTTCCCGTGGTCAGGGCGATGGGTAAGAAAGTTGCCGTATCCTTCAACCCCGAGACAACCCCTGCATATCGACTCGCTTAAGCATAGGCGGCGGCTGTGGCTGGCGTAGATTACATCTGTTGGTATGAGGCTTGGGATCGATTAAAGAACACGACGGGTGTCGGCTTCACGGGAAGCGAGTTTAACAACCTGAGAAACGCCGCTAAAGCAATAAAACCTGATATATTAGTTGGCGACTACGAGCCGAAGGGTTGGCCCGCCGATGTAGGCGTCTACATGAACAACTTCCTAAACCAGACGCCTCCACCCCAACCAGACTTTGCGGGTTGCACTCTCTACACCTGCGTAGGGCAACCATCGGGGTGGACGCCTCTACCATACGACTACGATGTATTCAAGGCCAACCTAGACGTCATAATCACCCAGGCAACGGCCCGCGGATTCATCCCCCTATACACAACCTCCATGCTGGATACCAACATGAGCACCAACTACACCGCAGAGCAATTCATCTGGAACATACAGCAGGCAATCGACAGGGGTTTCCAGAAGGCATGGGTTTGGGGAATAGGCCCCGGTGGCTGGGAAACCGCTTGGCCCAAGGTACAGCAGGCACTAATCCTGTTCGAGCCCTACAGGAACCTACTCTACTCAAGCTCCCCCGCCCCCATCAACGCGACAGTCGATGGGACACCCATGCAGAGCGGCACATCGAGAAACGTCACGCTTGGGTCACAGGTCACTATCTCCGTACCCAATACACGGGTACAGTAACGACCTCACCACCATTGATCGGTGAAGACTTGTCTGAGAAAGCGTTAGCGGTAGTCTACAAGTACAAATGCCTCATGTGCGCAGGTGAAAGCATCCTCCCCGAGTCACCCGGATCATGTAAGGTGTGCGGGGGACAGCTTGTGAAATTCAACTACTGGTACGAGAAGCGGTCAAACGACCGTGAGGAGGAGAGGGTCACCGAAGAAGCGGTGCATAGCCTCGCTTGGTATCTTTGAGTCGTCGGGGTGGTCGATGATGCCGACAAAAATCATCTTATTCCCCACCTTCCTTGTGAAGAGGTTTCCCCTGAGGAGTCTAACTTTTGTAACCTTTTCCATATCGATCAATAAAAAAATATGGGGTCGTTACTCCTCTTCGTAGGGTGTAGGTACGTATTTTGAGCCGTTGAGCCAGTCAGCGTATTCCCTGAGCCTGAAGGCTAGTTCCTCGTCCTCCTCATCGAAGTCTGAGGCGTGATCGTATAGCTTGTCGTAGGATACTCCCGTTCTAGCCTTCTCAATGAATCCTTCAAATTGATGAAAATGCTCGGCGTTCTCGCCTCCGAATATCTTCTCCTTAGTGGACTCAACCCAGGCTTTCCCTAGTTTAAGTTGTTCATCGATCTCTGCTTCGGTTCTCTTGATGCTTGGGTGTAACATAGTTTCACCAATAAAAAGAGGATAGGGTCGTTACCCTCCGATTGTGGGGGCTATGTAGTATTCGAGCTTCCCCTTATCCGTCTCGAAGTCGAGTTTCATCGGCATATCGGTGGTAAGCTCGATTGTGACCACGTCACTGCACCGCCTACCCTGAGCCACTACGGGCTGAACCTTATCCAGTATGAAGCTCGTCTTGCTACTCTCCTCGATTTTCAGGTCGATGAGGGCGTCGGCTCCCTTCTCCCAGATGTTCGTCGCGCTCCCCATGTCCCCGGCTGCGCTCACCGTGATCCCCGTGTCCTCGATGAGGATCGTGAAGGTGGGGTCAACTAGGTAGGCGTCCTTAAGCGCCTCGACGAGGTCCTGGGTTAGCATCCTCACCTTCGACTTGAAGAATATCTTGGGCTGCGGGACCTCGTCCTCAACCAAGTCGAGCAGGGGTATGGAGAAGCTCTTGAGCCTCCCCGCCTTCCCGCCCTTGCCCTCCGTTGAGACGCGCCCCTTGATCTGTAGCTTGTTCGTCTCCTCGTTTAGCTCAAGGGATAGTGAGTCGTCTTTGCCGAAGCCGTCTATGAACTTCATTAGTTGCTCCAAGTCGAAGGTGGCCTTCGTGTCCCCCACGCCGAACTCGTAGTGGTTCAGCATACTCTTGTCGAGCCTCCATAGGATCTCCATGACGTGGCTCGTGTCCATCACCTCGCAGGTTAAGCCCCACTCCTCGAAGGTGATCGTTGCCTCCTTATTCACTACGAGGAGTGCCTTCATCATCTCCTTGAATGCGTTTACGTCTGCTATCTCGGTCTTGAATACCATTTCTACACCAATAAAAAAGGGGTGGGGTCGTTATCCTTCGACTCCCCAAGGGGAGGTTTCTAGCTTCTTCAGTCCTTGGGAGGGAGTGAAACCAACACTCTGCTCCTATCCTCAAGCGGGGGAGGCGCAAGGCTCAACCTAGAAGAGATGCACGGATACGATCAGCCAACCGTCCCCGCGTTTGCGAAGAGGTTGGGGTTGATGGTGTCACCCACAGGAGGGATCGCGTTATCTAACCTAACCGCTACACTCACCAAGTTCTCATTCATCGCTGTCATCTGCCTCCACAACAGCAACATCATAAACCCGAGAATCGCGGAGACGCAGACGCCTAGAATCGTCACGATCCACGCTAGACTTAACGCATCAATTTCCAACATTTTCACATCCAATAAAAAGGGGATGGGGTCGTTACCGGGGAAGCGAAAATATCCAGACCGCGAATGCTATGAAGGCAACTATGCCTAATCCCCAGAATAGCCATACTATCCAGCCATATTTATTGTAGAGATATTCTTCTTCAGGTGTCGTTGAACCATCCCTCCTGATACGTGGCTTCGGGGTCGGCTTTGTGTAGGTTCCAACCGCAGAAGCATTGACCTAGCCCAGCGTGGTCGCCGCAACTGTCGCATACGAAGGCTCCGCAGTATTTGTTGAAGTGGTAGTGGCCTCGGCAATTCCTCTCCTCGCAGGGCTTACCGTCCATGTCTCCGGTCATTCAGATCAGTGAAGGGGGTCGGGGTCGTTACTCTATGAGGGTCGCTACACTCAGGGCCATCCCCATGTTGAGGAGGGCGAAGACCACGTATTGTAAGTCTGAGGCGGGTGGTGACCAGGCTATGAGGTGCATCCACTCAACCATCGTGGCTACGCTCCACCCGAAGGTTAGGAAGTAGCGCCAGTTCTCATCATCAAACCATATCCCGGCGAAGCAGAGGAAAGCAAATAGGGCCATCAAGCCATCGCTGATCCACCAACTTATCCCTCCAACCTGTAGTCCGAGGAACATCGCCGCTATGTGCATGGTGCCGAAGACCACCGCGTATGCCTTAGCTATCCTCATCCTCATTCTCCTCCTCTTCCTCGTTCTCTGGGGTTATCCTCTCCTCCTCGCGCTCATTAGACTTCCTCTCGTACCAGTAGTTGAATTTCACAAGCTGTCCCCCGCACACCTTACATGATCCCGGTGGCTCGGGGAGGATGTGTTCGCTAGCACACATGAGACACTTGTATTTGTAGACTACTGCTAACGCTTTGATCTCGGACAAGTTTTCACCGATTAAAAGGTGGTGGGGTCGTTACTCGGCGCGCGCGCGCGTGTCCCGCCATTTATCAGACATGTCTTCACCGAGTAATGGGTTGCGGGGTCGTTACTCGTAATCTTTAGTGGTTTAGGTGATAAAAATGGCTTCTTGGGGTACGGATATAGTGATGGTTGCCCCGTCGTCAATCTGGAAGGGCTGACCACTCTGTACGGGTACTCCTCCAACTGTTACTTGCAGGGCTATTGGGCTTGTGTTGATGACCACACCCCTCATGACCTTATTGTAGAGGGCGGTTAGGTTGACATCGCTTGTCACTGTGATTGTTCTTGAGGGTGTGGTTGTACCATCCTGCCATCCAACGAATACGTAGTGAGTCATGTAATCACGTCCAAGGGTACTGTCATTTGTATTACTGAGCCATCATCTACTTGAACTGATTGTCCACTAGGGATGATGACCCCGTTGATTGTGGCACCAACCATTATCGGGGAACTTTGGTAAGTGATGGTTCTCAGGTGTTTTGAGTATATGCTGAATCTTATGTCATAGCCTCCACCCGCATAGTTGGTGAGCCATGTGACACCAATGCTGCCACCGTTTGATGCGAAAGTTGTGTTTATCTGATTGTTAGCTGTCAAAGCATCAGTCATCCAGTCAACGGGGTTGGTATCCCATGTGGCCGTTGCTACTGTGTATTTCTTATAATAAACATGATTTAATTTGGGGATTCCTAGCCAGAAGCAGTAGAGGTCGCCCGTTTCACTGTTTATGGCTAAAATGGGGGCTACTGTTGCCGCTGTTGAGGTCTGAACCGCTATCTCAGAGGACCAGGTGTCTGTCGCTGGGTTAAAGTAGGTGAGCGTCGTGAACTGCGTCGCGTATGGTGCCTGCTTCGTGAAGACTAGGTACGCGGTGTCTCCTACACTTATAGCCGAGAAGTCGAATTTGTCCTGAAGGATGCTAGCGGTGGCCTGTTCCGCCCCCCAACCAGCCGCACCATCACATTCACGTGCCTTGATAGGGGCTCCGGATGTACCGTAAATAGCTACCATCTTTCCAGAGGTGAGGGGGAGCATTAGAGGATAACAGTTCGGTGTAACTGTGGCTAAGATGACAGGGTATGATGTGTCAGTAGTCCATGTGCCGTCGTTGGTGCTTGATTTTGTAACGCATATATAATAAACACCGTTGGCCTGATAGCTATATTCGATGTAGGGATACCCGTAGGAGTCAACGGCTATGGAGGGGTACTCCTTATATTCCCCGGTAGCAGAGGCCATCGCCTTTTGCTCAGCTTGATCCCACATGATTATGCCATTAGAAGAGGGTGTGCCTCTGCGGTAGTATAGCGCGTCTACTCCACCATCTGTACCCCAAGCGTATGAGAGCTTGTTGCTAGTTGCATCGTAGTGGATACCAAAGTATCGTCCACTTGTAGAGGGCCTTACAACTGTCGGTATGCCGGTCCATGTTACCCCATCCGCACTAGAGTCGTAAACAATATTTATTCCATCACTCCAGAACTGCCAATACCGCGTGACTCCATAGAAGCTCTTGCGTTGCGTGGGAAACGCGATGGCGTTAGGGTTTGTAGTCCTCATTTAAGCCACATCTCAATACTATCTAAATCCATATTGATAGGGAATAAATAATTATGGTATCACTACTGCTTGCCCTAAATCATTATAGACTAGCTCGTGGAGGTTTCCTGTTCCTTGGGGGTGGACGATGGTTATGCCCTTGGAGAGCAGGAAGCCGTACCCATATAATGCGTTGGGTTTTCTACCATTGTTGCTGGCTGAGCAGTTTATGATGTTTACGTTGGTCTTGGTTGGCCTTACTTCGCCGTGGAATCCTGACTCCCAACTATTATCTGCTACGCAGTCCTCGATCCACATATTCTCGATCATTGGCATCTCACAGAAGTCTATTCCAGTCACCCACTCATCTTTACGTGTGGGGGCGAGTCCGGCCCCATTGGTTTTGCATCTGAGTATGGTGACGTTTCTTACTATTGCCAAGTTCGCGGTTACACCATTAATTAGAATGCCGTAACCGTCTGTGTCGTCTGTTGTTAAGTCGATTAGTTTTAACCCATCCATTACGCAGCCATCGTTTAGGTATATGTAAAATGTCGCCGTTCCTGATCCTCGGGTGTGCTTGGCATCTAGCCTAACTAAAGCTATATTTTTGGCGTTGTTATATACAAAGACGCATGAGCCGCCCGTGGACCCGTAGCTGAATATGCCTGTGAAGCCAAGATCCATTAGTGCTACGTTCTGGTCGCGGGTAGTGAAGCCTATTGAGGTCATAATAGTATTTAATTTACCCTCACCCTCAACTGTAGTGTTACTGTAAAGTGTAACACTGTATGGTTGGGGTGGTATGTAGTTACCTGAGCTTATGTGAATTATCCCGCTTCCCCTAGTTTTTATCCTATTTGCGATGGTTTGGAGTACCACGGAGGGATCTATGTTAGAGATTGTGGTGTTATCAGGGTCTATGGCGTAGGTGAGCCCGTCTTGTTGGTAGATATTGTATATCTGTGGTGTGAAGGTGTATGAAACGGAGATTAAGGCCGTTCCTTCTAGTAAGGTTGAGACTCCGCTCGGGGTGGATTGACCGTTTATTACTGCTTGTTCTTGGGTCGGGGATGAGTAGGTTAGCTCATATTTTGGCGGAGGCGCTGACATTATTATTCCCCTTAAATTGGTTTAGAGCCCCATCCACTTCCAAGTAGGTGCAACCGCGTAAGTGATGCCTATGGAGCCTCCGGGTTGTAGCATGAAGGTCATCCCGATTGTGACAGCGGTTGTTATGTCGAGGACGGTTCCAGCAATGTCTTTCAAGAGAACGTGGGTACAGGTTCCTGTTGTGAGGAATATTACGGATACGGGGTAGACGTTAGTGTTCTGGGCGTAGGCCGTGGATGCGGGTATGGCGGGGGTGGTTGTGGCGAATCCGTGGGTTGTGGCCGAGGTGTCTATGCCATTCATGTTGCCACCAACGACAGCTAGAGGGGTTCTGAGAAGTGCGAGGTCTCCAATATACGATGTGCCAGTGGTTGCCCTAGCGTTGATTCCTTTAGCAGGGAAATTTAAGTATGGGTTGATTATGACCACGTTTGTAGCGTTGCTCGTGGCCAAGCAACTATTAGCTATATTATTCTCGGAGAATATCGGATTTATGAATGTTATTATAAAACCACTGTATATCATGTTGGCGTAGTTTGAGCCTGCGGAAGTCATGTTGTTCTCGAAGAATGTCCCCATCACTAGCAGGTTATTTATGAAGTAGGAGAATAAACCAAAGCTGTAGGTACTTTCAATTACGCCTCCAAATAGTTGTATGCCTGTCCCGACGGCTAAGTATAATCCGCACCCAACATTGGCCTCCAATGAGCAGGCGGTGAAAGTTGCGGCGTTGACTCCGTTTCCTGCGACGGTGCCTAGCCTAGCTCCTCCCGAGGTCGGTGGCGAGGTGGTGTTGTTTGCTCCGTTATATGAGAATCGGCAGTGGTCAAATTCGTGAGTGTGGTTGAATAAGTCTACCATACCCCACGTAGTCGCGTTGATGCAAGTTATGCCCTTAAAGGAGATTCGGATGGCGTCGGTGATGAGAAGGTCGTTTGTGGCCTGAGCGTGACCGTCTAATAGGATGTCCTCATAGCTGCCACCTGTTAGCTTATTTGAGTTGAGTCCTCCCTCCGAGATGTTTATCTCAATTATGGCGGTTATACCTGCTGATGCCTGTAGAACTGTTGCTCGGGCTACGTTCTCCCATTCCCCGCCCTCGCCGACTATGGTTATTGGCTCGGTTACGAGTAGTTTAGTGGCTATGAGATAAAGGCCGCTTTTGGCGAATATTTTCCCACCTGAGACTTGACAAGCATTGATGGAGGTTTGCCATACTGTCGCCGAGTTCGCAATAGTGTCGGTTACTGTTTTCCCATTTGAGCCATTTAATGCGACGCAGAAAGTGACTCCGCTGAAGGTGAATTGGAAAATTAGGTAGGAACAGGGTAATTGGAATACACCCTTATCGCCCGGGGCACCAAACCCCATTAGATCCTGCATACTAGCAATTTGACTCATTTCTTGAATCTCACTACTCCCTCTGGTTCATTGAATCCTCTGGAAAACTTTTTAGGTTGTGGTGGTTTTATCCATTTCTCCGCCTTCTCTTTACTAATCATTTGAAGTTGGCAACGGAAGCAAAATGGGTGTCCATTCATTTTATTTCCATGGCTATCCGTTTCACCACATTGGGGACACACTAGGCCGCCTTCAACTGAGTGAAGCGCGCGCAGGTTTTCAGTTATCTCCCTCGCGTGTGGATTACCCATAATCTCAGCCTCACGCCTCATAAGATTAGCATGAAGCCTAGCCTCACTAGACTTCTCAATCTCCCTGCGCTGACGCTCGACCTCAGCGGCAGTACTCCCCACACTAACTTTAGGGGCGTTTTTGCCGTAGAGGATGCTCCGGTACTGCCTCTCACACTCCTCCTGGAGCGCCTTCTTGAACTCGGGCGAATCTTCAATTGACACGCTACGCTTCAACTCCTGAAGCACTCACGAAGGTGTGACCCCCAGTTACGTCACTGCTCTGAGCCGCTGGCTGGATTGTGGCTAGGAACGCTCTGCCATCCTCGCTACTCCAAACACGGGTAGTAAGCGCGGGTACATCTATTGTGACGCGGGTAGCGCCCCCAGATATGAGAAGTGTCACCACAGTATTATTTGTCCCTGCGTGCCTTACCGTTACCTCGCGGATACGGCGGGTCTTCAGCGCGGCTACGGCTGCACCTATGTTCTGCTGTCCTCCTACCCCGGCACCGGCTATGTCTACCTCGTTGCAGTCCCAGTGATTATCCTGAAGCCATTTCTCAGGATTCGTGTGAAGCCCCGTGTCCTCAGTGATTAACTCATGGGTCGCGGCTTTCTGTAAAAGTTGAGCCGATTGGCTACCGTACACGATTCCAAGAAGCCTGGCCGCCCTGTCCGTCACATCGAAGACTGTGTTGCTGCTACCGACATCACCTGTTGGCATTACTCTGTTCCCTCCGTGTTTCCTTCTACGTTCACCACTAGAGCCCCGGCCGCTGCGCCGTAATATAGAATACCTATTGCGTAGGTTGGGTTAAATGTTATTGAGCCTCCCGCGGGTATGAGTTGAGGTTGCTCCGTGATGGTTGTGGGTATGCCGATCACCGGCTCCTGCTGTGCGAGGAGTATGAGGTAGCGGGGGTTTAGGCTGATTAGGGATATGAATGTGTCCTTAGTCGCGTAGACCCAGACCTGCCTAGCGTAGGTGTTGAGTGCGTCAGCCCAGTCGCCCATCATTGGCCAGTTGTAGACGCTTATGAGCCGGGCGTTTGCTCCAAACATGTAGGGCGTGGGTATGGCGGGGGTGACGGGTACGATGAGTGAGTCCCGGTAGCTGTAGTGCGTCTGCTTGTACCTCTTATCCCACGTCGCTTGAGGGGCTTCCTTGAAGGATGGGACTGTGCTCATCAGTAGTCACTCCTCTTGTCAAGTGCGATTATCGGGTGGAGTACGGGTGGACGCTTCTCAGTTAGCACAGCCATCATGTACCCGAACCCGAGGCACTTATGCGCCACGGTGTCGGTGTTTATGAGCCTCAGCCTAAGGTTCTCCTCCCAGATGTATGGTGAGGCCACGCGGATCGCGAAGATCCCCGGCGGCACTAGCGGCGGAATCATGGTGTAGACGAGTGGATCAATCACGTTTGCTAGGCCAAGTGACATCGTATTCACTGTGAAGAACTCCTGACTGTCGAATTCTGGACCCCACTCTAGCCTTATGCCGCATGAGGGGTGGTCGAACCCTGCTGTGAAGAAGATCAGCACGCCCTCAGGGTAATTGTAAATGAACTCGCTTTGCGGTAGGGTGAGGGAGCCCCCGGCTGGAATAGGCATCGCCTGATATTTGGGGCTGAAGATGTACTTCCACTTAAGCCCTTCCTTCTCCCACTCGTTTATGAGAGGATAAACGGCAGACATGATAATTACAGGGATGCGTGAGTTTAAAAAAATACTTGTTTAGAGTCGGGTAAGTATGAGGTATGAACCGACCCCGAGGCCCGCCAGTATCGCGGGTATGGTGAAGTTTGTGGATTTGCTGTTCACGAAGGCCAACGCCTCCTCGTATGTGGGGTATCTCTGCTGTAGGACGCCGTTCAGCTTAACGTAGTAGTCGCCCAGGGTGGCGCTCCTCCAAATCGTGTACTGCCCCTTAGTCAGCATCAGCTCGTCCTCCGGGACGTTCTGCGTGAACGTGGCGGCTAGGGTGTGGTTGCTGTTCATGATCAGGTCTAGCCCCGCGTTGGGTAGGAGGTCGTACCCATCAAGATTCCATTTGGTAAATGACCAGCCGGTGGCGGGTGTCGCTGTGAGGTGGGCCGTTTCCCCCTGCGTGTATTCGTATGATCCCGCTACGGGGCTGGTGGCCTGACCTGCGACGGTGATCGTCAGCGTGAACTTGGGGATGGGTATCTGCGTGAATACTGCCTGTATGTTCTGGTTTGCCGTGACGGTTACGGTGAGTGGGTTGCTCGACACGTTGGCTCCGTTCCGAACCCAATTACTGAACAGCCAGCCGCTTGCCGGTGTTGCGGTGAACTGCACCACGTCGCCGTCTATGTTCGTGTAGACGCCGGGGGCGGGGTTAGTGGATCCCTGCCCTATGGGGTTCTGAACTACTATCGTCCATTGGGGTATCTGTGTGAAGATTGCCTGAGCCGTGTGGTTGGCAGCCATTGAGAGGGTAAGTGGGTTAGTCGTCACCTGTGACCCGTCGATGAGCCAATAGTTGAAACGCCAGCCGCTTGCGGCTGCGGCTGTGAGGATGGCGCTCTGATCCGTGTTGTAGGGGTATGATCCGGCGGCGGGGGTGATTGAGCCTAGGCCCGACTGAGTGATCAGGAGGGTCGATTGCAGGGGAGCCGCCACAGTGTAGACGGCGGTCACTGACACGTCCATCGTTACGGTGACTCCTATCTGCTGAGTGGTCCCAACTAGGGTGCCTGGGTAATCAACCCCGTTGATCGTGAACTTCTGGAAGTTGTAGGTCGCCATTCTAAACACCCTTATTTAATCTATATGGTAGTGGAGCCAAGTCGTTAATAATGATTTTCCCATAAACCATAAAACATCACCCGTGTAGTCCTCTATAGGGAATATCATGGTCGTAGAAAATAACGGTTACTCGGAGGAGAATGAGGGTGAGGCCCTTGTAGAGCGAGCCCCGAGGTACGCTGTTACGGGGATCATCAATTCTGAGGCGCGGGTATATGATCTAAAGAGGAGTAAGTTCCGTGTGGTGGATGCCAAACCATTGGAGGAGATTACGCAGTACTACGACCTTGTAACGGGGAGAGTAACCGAGGCGGAAGCCAATTCGGTTAAGGTGGGTGGGGTTAGGGTAGTTGTGAGGGAGGATATGCCCGATGGTGGCCTTCGTGTAATATTAGCGCAGAGGCGGTTTTTCCCGGAGGAGAGAATGAATCCTAAAACCAAGGAGAAGGAGCCGGTTAGCAACCCGTTCTTTAACCCGTTGACGGGAGAGATGGAGAATAGAAGGGTGCAGGACTACTTAGCGGATCATAGCGTCTCGTAGAGTGTGTATAGGAAATATCTGCAATACGCTTCTCAGGTTTCAAGTTCAGAGGATAAGGTGATTCTCCTGTTGGGGGTGTTGAATGAGTCGTACCCTCCAACCGCTATTGGAGAGGTCGTTGGGCTCACGGGTGGCACCGCTTCGAGGGTGGTGAGTACGCTGTCGGGTCAGGGCTTCATAGGGGAGCTTGTGGCCCCTAGCCTCGCAGCGGGACCATCCGAGGCATATAGGGGTGAGGTGTATAGGAGAGGCCCAATGCTTGAGAAGTATGCGGTTTTAACGGGGAGAGGTAGGGATCGTTTCACAAGTTTGCTGAGTCGGATGGGTGTGCAGGAGGCCCTACAGGGCTCAGGTAGGAGG
>Ga0255362_1000178_pt1 | contig 16596 bp, 14 predicted proteins | sample GFST75r2metaG_FD_186000 | JGI IMG/M metagenome (GOLD analysis project Ga0255362, IMG submission 186000)
CTTGGTGGCATATTTATGATTATAATGGCAATCAATTTATTGGGTATATTTTCTTTTCTTAGGAGGCTGAATTTTACAATGCCATCCTTTGTAGCTAAAAAAATTTTTAGTGAAAATAGTTATAGTCCACTAATCGTTGGTTTGTTATCTGGATTAATGCCTTGTGTACCATTACAGATGATACAGCTTTATGCATTAAGTACAAAAAGTGTAATGAATGGAGCAATTGCGGCCTTTATATTTTCCCTGGGCACAGTTCCATTGCTTCTCCTAGTTGGAACTGTAAATACATTTTTAAGTGCTAAGTTTTCAAAAATAATCTCAAAAATCAGTGCGGTAGTTGTTTTGGTTCTGGCTGTTATTATGATTGGTAGGGGATTAGCAATAACAGGAGTGGATCTTAGCAGAGTTCAGATTGTTAACAATGGAGGCACCAGTTTCGCAACAGTTAATGGTAAAAATCAGACGGTGGTCTCGCAATTAAAACCTGATACTTTTCTACCAATTGTAGTGATTAAAGGTATCCCGATTAAATGGATTATGCACGTATCTAAAGAAAACTTAAATGCATGCAACAAAGAATTTGATGTTCCTAGGTTTAATATAAAAGAGAAACTTGTAGTTGGTGATAATACTGTACAATTTATTTCTAATAAATCTGGTGAGTTTACATTTAGTTGCTTTATGGGTATGATAAAGAGCAAAATAATTGTTGTAGATAGTATTGATGATTTAAGAAAGTTAAAAACAATTGGAATAAATAATTAATGATTATATTGACATGAAATTAAGATAATGTTAATATAATACCAAACATATAGAATTACTGGGAGTAATGCTCACTGGAAAACCGGAGGCTTTGCATAAATTGATATTTATGCAAGGTCTTATTTTTTTACAAACATATAACTTTATTAGCTAATTATTATTGGTTACAATTGAAAATTGTATACCAAAATTAGAGTATAGATAAGATTGGAGTGTATTAAAATGATAAAATCAGTTAGAAAAATAGAGGTCTGTTGATGCTTTTATTGTTATAGATTATTTAGAAAAAAATTATGAAGGGATGGTATGCATGTTAACATAAAAAAATTTAAGCTGAATTAATGAGGTGATATTATGATTTCAAATTTAATAAAAAAAATAGGTAGAAAATTATATAATTTACTTGCAATCTTTGTATTTTTACTGATATGGGAGGTGGCACCTAGAATAGGTCTAGCAGATCCAATATTTGTTCCACCATTTTCTAAGGTTGTTTATGCATTTTTTCAATTAATATTATCTGGAGAAATGCTTACTGATGTACTAATAAGTTTGCAAAGAGCTCTTCTTGGTTTTGGTATTGCACTTATAATAGCTGTGCCATTAGGACTTATAATTGGATGGTTTGATAGAGTTGAAAAATTTTTGGACCCACTTTTGCAAACTTTTAGGCAAACATCAGCACTGGCATTGTTACCTGTGTTTATTCTTATATTTGGAATAGGGGAGGTATCTAAAGTAGCTATTATATTTTGGGGTGTTCAATGGCCAATACTTTTAAATACTATTTCGGGAGTTAAAACAGTAGATCCAATTTTAATAAAATCAGCTAGATCAATGGGAGCTTCACCCATTACTCTTTTTGTAAAAGTAATTTTACCGGGTGCATTTCCTTCTATATTTACAGGGATTCGTTTAAGTGCTACTTCTGCAATTCTAATTTTAATTGCAGCTGAGATGATTGGTGCAAATTCTGGTCTTGGATTTTTGATTTATGAATCACAGGTGAAAATCGAAATTCCTAATATGTATGCAGCAATTCTTAGTATAGCAATTTTGGGACTAGTAGTAAATTATTTACTTGTATTACTGGGAAAAAGAATTATGAGATGGAATGATACGTCTGTAATCAGTGGAAAGGAGTAAATATTATGAGTTTAAGTAGTAGAAAGAATATAAATTTAAATAATAAGGGGAATGAATTTGAATATAGAATCAAAGCTGAAAATGTTGGTTTAACATACAAGGTTAAGGGTGAGAACAATAATAAAAAAATAGATTTAGTTGTGCTAAATGATTTGAATCTTAAAGTGAAAAGTGGTGAATTTTTATCAATTGTAGGTCCAAGTGGATGTGGAAAATCTACATTTTTAGATATTATTGCAGGGCTAATTAATATAAGTTCAGGCAGGGTTATAATTGACAATAAAGAGATAAATGGACCTGCTCTCGATAGGGGAATAGTTATGCAAGGTTATGCACTTTTCCCTTGGAGAACCATTCAGAAAAATGTTGAATTCGGATTAGAAATAAAGGGATTAAAGAAGAAACAAAGAGAAGATATTAGTAAAAAATTCATAGAACTTGTTGGGTTAAAGGGAGTTGAATCTAGATATCCTCATGAATTATCAGGTGGTATGAAACAGAGAATAGCTATTGCTCGTGCACTTGCTTATGATCCCGAAGTACTGCTTATGGATGAGCCTTTTGCAGCAGTAGATGAGCAAACTCGAGAAACTTTACATGTAGAATTACTTAGGATATGGGAAAAAACTAATAAAACAATTATTTTTGTTACACACAGTATTGAAGAAGCTGTATTTTTGTCTGATAGAGTAGCGGTAATGTCAAAAAATCCTGGAACCATTAAAGAAATAATTAATATTGATTTACCCAGACCTAGAGATAATGGTGATTTAAGGTCATCACCAGAATTTAGCAGAATAAGACATGAAATATGGGAATTACTACATGATGATAAAGTAGAAAATCAAGAATCTAAAACTAGGGTTGAAGAAGTAGCCAAAGTAATTTAAAAAATTTAATACGAAGAACTAAGGGGGGACTTTGAGTGGGTAATATAAAAATTATAAAAAAAATAGTTCCTATTGGAATAGCATTAATAATGGCTTTAGGAATTGGGGGATGCTCATCAAAATCAGATAATTATGTAACAGATTCTAGTGGAAAAAAACTCTTTGTATTGAGGATGCCAACACAAACTGGATTTAATGAATTTGATATTGCAGATGAGCTTGGATATTTTAAGGCACAAGGCATACAATTAAAGTATACAGGACTTCTTAATGCGGATACTAGTGAAGTTCAATCAGTATTAACTGATAACAATGATGTATTTACAAATCACCCAAGTACTGTTGTAAGAGCGGTACTTGCAGGTGCTAAAATTCACATAGTGGCACCTGGAATGGTAGATAATAAAAATTTTGTTCACATGGAGTATATTGTAAAAGATGGAGGCCCTGTATCAACTGTAGAAGATTTTAAAAAGGTAGCTGCTACTAGAAAGATTAAATGGGCTGTATCAGGTACAGACTCTTGCCCGGATATAATAGCTTTAGAATGGGCTAAGCAAAATCATATTACTAAAGACCAAATAAATTTTGTTATCATGCCAGATGAACAACAGGAACAAGCTATAAAACAAGGTTCAGTTGATATAGGGTGTTTACATCCACCATATGGGAAAAAAGCAAAAAATGATGGTGGTACAAAAGATTTATTCACTAGTTACGATGTTGTAAATGGACCAGCAGGGGGGTCTTCAATTCGTGGGTTTAGTGACAAATTTATTAAAGCACATCCAGAAGTAGTAAAGGGGTTTACCAAAGCTATTGTAGAAGCACATCATTGGATAAATACACATCAACAGCAGGCAATAAATATAGAAGCTAAAAAGCTTAAGATGAAAGCTTCCAATATGAGTATATTTTGGTATGATGAAACTAACTATGTTCAAAAATCTTATATTCAAACTTGGATAAATATGATGGTGGATGATGGTGGTCTAAAAAAGGGTCAAATTAAGGCTACTGATATATATACAAATGCAAATAATCCTTATCATAGTGCTCAATAGGTCCAGATGAATAAAGTAATAGCCACAAATATACACATATGAATTTATATTAAGCATTTGGTTGATTCCAAGTGCTATTTTTTATGTATTCTATAATAAGATTCATATAAAAAATATTCTAAACTACCTTTATGATTACAATAGTATATAATATAATGTAGTGTAAGGATTAATGAATTTAAAATAAGTAATAATTCAAAGATGTATTGCTAGACAATTTAGGAGTTGGGATTATGTCAGAAAAAACTAGTACAAAAGAAGAACAGAAAATAGAAATAAAAAAACCTAAGATGTATAAGGTTCTTATGCATAATGATGATTATACTACTATGGAATTTGTTATTCAGGCGTTAACTGAAATTTTCAAAAAAAGTGCTATTGAAGCTACACAAATAATGTATGATGTTCATAGAAAAGGCGTGGGAGTCGCAGGTATATATACATACGATATTGCAAAAACAAAATCAAATCAGGCAATGGATATGGCAAAGGAAAGCGGCTTTCCCTTTAAATTAAGTATGGAAGAGGAATAATTATGAAAATGGATGATTTATTAAATGAAATAATTACTGCAGCGTATAATGAGGCAAAAGATAAAGGTCATGAGTATCTTACTCCAGAGCACATTCTTTATGCTTCCTTGTTTTTCGACGAAGGAAAGAGATTAATCAAAAATTGTGGTGGAGATATTGAATTACTGAAAAATGATTTGAATAATTTTTTCAAAGAGAATATGGATATTCTACAAAATAGTGAACCGGTGCAGACAGAAGGAATACAAAACATTTTAAGTGAAGCAGCTGAGCATGTTTTATCAGCAGGTAAAGAAGATATTAAACTAGGGGATATTATTGTAGCTATTTATGATGAAGAAAATTCCTTTGGAAGTTATTTTATTAAAAAACAGGGAATAAAAAAACTTGATATTTTAAACTACATTACTCATGGTATAAGTCTTGTAGAAGATGATGAAGAAATTGAAATTTATAGTGAAAACCTTGGAAAAGCACATGAAGAAGAGTTAAATGATAACAGAGCAAAAAATAAAGAGGATTTTCTTAGCAAATATACTGAGGATCTAACTGAAAAAGCAAGAAGAGGTAAAATCGATCCGCTTATAGGTAGAGAGGATGTTCTAGAAAAGACTATTCAGATATTATCAAGAAGGTTTAAAAACAATCCTATACATGTTGGTGAGCCTGGTGTAGGTAAGACAGCAATAACAGAAGGTTTAGCACAAATGATAGTGCAAGACAAAGTACCAAAGGCACTTAGGGGAAGTAAGGTATATTATCTTGATATGGGAAGTTTACTTGCAGGGACTAGGTATAGAGGAGATTTTGAAGAAAGAATTAAAAAGGTTTTGAATCGACTAAAAAAACAAGAAAATGTTATTGTTTATATTGATGAAATTCACACTATAATAGGAGCTGGTGCGGTTTCCGGTGGGGCCATGGATGCTTCAAATATTTTAAAACCATTTCTTTTGGATGGAAAGATTAAATTTATAGGGGCAACTACCTATGATGAGTATAAGAAGATTTTTGAGAAGGACAGAGCACTATCTAGGCGATTTCAAAAAATAGAAATCTTAGAGCCTTCAGCAAAAGACACCTATGCTATTTTACTCGGACTAAAGGAGAACTATGAAAAGTTTCATCAAGTTAAATATACTGATGAGGCATTAAAAACAGCAGCGGAATTATCTGCAAAATATATCAATGATAGATTTCTTCCAGATAAGGCCATTGATGTTATGGATGAGGTTGGGGCATATGTTAAACTCCATAAAGAAAACGAAGATGATATAGGTATTATTGATGTGAAAGATGTGGAAAAAGTAATTGCATCTATGGCAAAGATTCCAGAGCAAAACATTTCTACGAATGAAACTGAAAAATTGAAAAAACTTGAAAGTACTATTAAAAAGGATATATATTCACAGGATGAGGCTATAAAAATAGTAGTTAGAGCTATAAAACGTTCAAGGGCAGGTTTTAATGAGGATGGAAAAACCGTGGCAAATCTACTTTTTGTAGGACCTACTGGAGTTGGAAAAACAGAAATCTCAAGAAAACTTGCAGAGAATCTAGGAATACCACTTATAAGGTTTGATATGAGTGAGTATCAGGAAAAACATTCAGTATCAAAACTTATAGGAGCACCACCAGGATATGTAGGATATGAAGAAGGTGGAATTTTAACAGATGCAGTTAGAAAAAAACCTTATTGTGTATTACTACTAGATGAAATAGAAAAGGCTCATCCAGATATTTTAAATGTTCTGCTTCAACTAATGGATTATGCAACACTTACAGATAATACAGGTAAAAAAGCTGATTTTAGAAATGTGATTTTGATAATGACTTCAAATGCAGGAGCTTCAAAACTTGGGAAATCCGTAATTGGTTTTGGGGAAAGAAAACAGCAAAGTGAGGAAATTAAAAAAGAAGTGGAAAAAACATTTTCACCAGAGTTTAGAAATAGACTTAATGATATTGTTGTATTTAATAATATGGATGAAAATATGGCGCTTCTTATCGCTAAAAAAAGTATAAGAGACTTTGAGGCAAAACTATTAACAAAAAATATAAAATTAGAGGTTACAGATGCTTGTTATAAGTGGATTGCAGAGAAAGGGTACTCTTCTGTTTATGGAGCAAGAGAAATTTTAAGGGTTGTTGAGCAAACCATTAAACCTCATTTTGTGGATGAAGTTTTGTTTGGAAGTCTATCTAACTCTGGAACGGCAACAATTGATATTAAAGATGGAGAAATAGTAATTACTAGTTCAGGTGATATCTCAGAGTAGCAGAATAATACATTGCATTGTATTGTATTGTATTGTATTGTATAACATTAATAAGGCATGAGAGTAGCATGGCAAGGGATGTTCGGAGGCTACTGGCTGCAAGCATCCCTTATTTTGTAGGATTTAACAAAACCCTTTTTATTTTCAATTTTAGTATTTGTAGTTAAAGCATATGCAAGCATATCAAAATTTGTTTCTGTCCTCGTTATTCCATACACAATAATGCACAATCCTATCATAAGCATTAACAGTGTAAATATATTATTCATAATAATAATAATAATAATAATAATAATAATAGCCCCCCCTCTTAGTTTCTAATATTTTAAGCATTTAATAATAGCAGTTACCTTTTAACTAAACCTTGTTTCAATTTTTACTATAAATATATCCTTATTCAATTATATACAATATTTACCTTCACAGTCAATGGTGTAAACATCAACCTATTTATGCAGTATATAATAATCGATAATTACGTTTACAACAGCATATATTAATGATATATTAAACAAGTATACTAATTATGCAAACGTTTGTCTAAATCCACTTGAAACGAAGATCTCTGTTTATAAAGTATGCATAAAGTAAATATAATGGATAAAGTTAAAGGGGGTAGTTTTAAAAATGAAAACTAAGGTTAATTTATTATCAAAACAAGTGTTATTGTATTTGCTTGTAATAGGGGTACTGCTTTGCCTTGTATTCTTTACTGTTAAAGAATACAAACCTATAAAAAACAAAACTCAAACTGTACATATTAGTAAAAACAGCGTTAAGGCTGGAGTAATATTTCACGCTTTTGATTGGTCATTTAATACTATAAAAAATGAATTACCTAGCATTTCATCAGCAGGATATAAATCTATTCAGGTTTCTCCAGTTCAGGGAACTAAAAGTCCAAGCACCGATGCTTCTACTTGGTGGCTACTTTATCAGCCTACAAATGAATATCTTGGAAATTCACAGCTTGGAAGTTATGATGATTTTAAATCACTTTGCACTGTAGCAAAGACCTATGGAATATCAATAATTGTAGATGCAGTGATGAATCATATGGCCAATAATGGTAACCCAGATCAGCTTGACTCTTCTGTCGACTCAAGTTTTCAAAATTTAAGTTTATATCATAAGCAAGGACAGTGTAGTAATTGGAATGATCGTCATGATATAACACAAAAGGGGATTGGTATGCCTGATTTAAATACCCAAAGCAAGGTAGTTCAAAGCAAGGCAATCAAATTTCTTAATCAATGCATAGATGCTGGGGCTAGTGGCTTTAGATTTGATGCAGCTAAGCACATTGAAACAAATATAGGGCTAGATGCTAATAAGTCTTGGGCAGGTAGCTATTGGGATAATGTTCTTGGAAATTTGCATAACAAATCTAAAATATACATATATGGAGAGATACTACAAGATGGAACAGTAGATAATATTTCAGCATATGAAACATTTATGAATGTAACAGCTAGCAAATATGGGTATAATTTAAGAGATGCAGTTACTTCAAACGACTTAAGCAAGGCTAGCGATATGGATGGACTTAAACCCACTAATTGCGTTGATTATGTTGAAAGCCACGATAATTATGAAGATGGAACAAGCAAAGATTTAACGGATTTGCAAAGAAAGATGGGATGGGCCATTGTTGCTTCACGCTCAGGAGCTACTCCTTTATTTTTTGACCGGCCTACTTCTTCTGTTGGTAGTGAAGGGGATGAACTTTGGAAAGATTCAGATGTGGTAGCTATTAATAAATTTCATAATCTTATGGATGGAAAAAATGAGCACCTAAGATGGACAAACAACAATGAGACCATGCTAATCGAACGTGGAACAGCAGGAGTAGTTATTGTAAATGATGGAGCAAGTACAAATCTTAATTTAGTTACGAATTTGGCAAATGGCAATTATACAAATCAAGGCAGTGTAAGCTGTGAACTAACAGTTTCTAATGGAAAAATCAAAGGTGTTATTCCCCAAAACTCAATAATTATTTTAACAAAATAAAAAAGTCCTACAGAAAGTAATTTAAACACAACAAAAGTAAAAATTATGATTAGTATATTTTAATACAATTATTATGAATAAGTTATATATTTTGCGGAAGAATAAACTTGCATATGGATATTATGAATCTATTTATAAATATATAAGGTAGGAAATATTATGAGTAATAAATTAAAAGTTACAAAAAAGAAAATGGCGTCATTAGGATTAAAAAAGGAGGAAGGTAGTGACTATGAGTATATAGAACCTTCTGAAAAAAACAAGTCAAAATACAAGCCAGTAAAAAAAGAGCCTAAATGAAGGTTCTTTTTTATTTTAATCTAATTTTAATTTTTTTGAGGATAATATATTATAATAGAGGTAAATACAGCACATCATAAAGAGGTGATTAAGGTTATGGAAGAATTTAAAATACTTATAATAGAAGATGAAAAACAAATGGCAATGTTTATTGAAATGGAGTTAAATCATGAGGGATATAAAACAAGTATTGCCTATGATGGAAATGACGGGCTAAGGAAAATAGAAAATGGTAAATATGATTTGATTATTTTGGATCTTATGCTTCCAGGGCTCAATGGCATTGAAGTTTGCAGAGAGGTAAGAAAATTTTCAAAGGTGCCTATTATAATGCTTACTGCTAAAAGTGATATAAGTTATAAGGTAAAGGGTCTTGATATTGGCGCTAATGATTATATGACAAAACCTTTTGTTATAGAAGAACTTCTAGCAAGAATAAGAGTGGTACAAAGAGATGATGCATCACAATATAAATATGAAGAAATAAAGCTAGGTGATATAGTTATGAATAATAATAGCCATCAAGTATTACGAGGAGGCAAAAAAATCGACCTAACCAAAAAAGAATATGATTTATTGGAAACCTTACTTATAAATAAAAATATTGTGCTTACAAGAGAACAGCTCATTGAGAAAATTTGGGGGTATGAATATGAAGGGGACACTAATGTGGTAGATGTATTTATAAGATATTTGAGATGCAAAATAGATGATGAATTTGAAAAAAAATTAATTACTACCGTTAGGGGAGTTGGGTATGTAATTAAGGGTGATAACTAGTGAATATTAAGGTTTTAAAAAAAGCCAAAATTTCTGTTAAATTAACAATAATGTATGCACTTATGTTCTCATTTATATTACTAATACTCAATGCTTCAGTACTCTTAGGAATAAAAAATTATTTTTATTCTCAGGCAAATAAGCAGGTTAGTGATGTTAACAATATATTTATAAACAATGTGGGGAAAGTTGGGGGAAACGTTGATGTATCTGATAAGAAGCTTTTATTAAATATACCTGCAAAAGAAAATCTATTTATAAAGGTAACACAAAAGGATGGAAAAATTCTTAATATTTCTGATAGATTTTTTTACAATATAAAAGACGAGCAGCCATACAATACTATAAAACATCTTGAGGAACATGAGAGGCATTTATTATATGAAAACATAAAAATTCAGAGTAATAAATATGGGGCTGTAAATTTACAGATAGTTAAGGATATGGATAGAGAATATGACTTTATGAATATTTTATTTGCCCTAATGGCAATAGCTGATTTTATAGGTATTATCCTTTCAATTTTTATAGGATATTTTATGAGTAAAAGGATGTTAAGACCTATTGATAATATTACTAAAATAGCTGAAAATATAAGCATTAATAATTTAAAAGATAGAATAGATATAAAAGGACCTGAAGACGAACTAAAAAGACTTGGAACTACTTTTAATACTATGATTAATAGGCTTCAAGATTCTTTCGACAGGCAGGCAGAATTTGTATCTGATGCCTCCCATGAGCTTAGAACGCCAATTGCGGTAATTAAAGGTTATGCAAATCTATTAGATAGATGGGGTAAGAACGACAGAGATGCTCTTGAAAAATCAATTTATGCAATCAAGTTTGAGGCTTCTAATATGGCTGACATGGTTGAACAACTACTTTTTCTTGCTAAGGGAGATAGTGGTGTTTATCAAATGGAAAAATCTAATTTTATGCTTAATGAATTAATTCAGCAGGTTGTGGATGATAGTAAACTTATTTCTAAAGATCATATAATATGTAGTACTCAAAATGATAAAGTAAAAATTTTTGCGGATTATAATACCATAAAACAAATGCTTAGAATATTTATTGAAAATAGCATCAAATTCACTTCAGAGCAAGGAAGAATAGTTATAAACTCAGTAGTACACAATAAAATTGTAGAGATAACTGTAAGTGATACAGGTATAGGAATTCCAAGAGAAGAAATAGATAATGTTTTTGATAGGTTTTATACTGTAGATAAATCTAGATCAAAGGAAAAAACTGGTACAGGGCTAGGGCTGTCCATTGCTAGGCGCATTGCAGATTTGCATGGTGGAACTATAGAGCTTACTAGTGAAGAGGGAAAGGGGACTAAAGTAAGTATTAAATTAAATCTAGAGAGTAATATGTATAATTTTAACACTCCAATTAAAACTAACTTTTAATCTAATTTTAATTTCATACCTTCATAATAGTTATAGGTACAAGACGATACAGTTTAGTATTATATCTATTATGAAGGGAATGACAAAATGAACTTAGAATTTTTTAGAGCCATAAATAATTTAGCAAACAAAAACAGAATTTTAGATGATATAATGATTTTTTTTACAAGTTATGTACCATATATATTTATGCTTATATTAGCAGTTGTATTTATTTGGGGCATAGTTAAGAAAAATTCTAAATATCAAAAAGCTGCAATAAATGTATTTATTCTTACGGTAATTAATTTAACTTTGAATTTTTTAATTGGTAGTGTATTTTATGTAAATAGACCTTTTGTTAATAATAAAGTAAATTTACTACTTCCTCATGCACAAGATGCATCTTTCCCTAGTGATCATGCAACAGGAACCATGAGCATTGCCTTAGGCCTTGGAAAATATAACAAGCACATTGGAATAATACTAACTATATTGTCCTTTGTTGTTGGATTTTCTAGAATCTATGTTGGGCATCATTATCCACTAGATGTTGTAGGAGCTTATATAATCGTGTTTATAACTAGTAATTTATATAGTTATAAGATTAGGGGGATTGTGGATAAGTTATATGATAAAATTGTTAATAAGGCATATTCAAGAAAATGAGTTTATATCAAAATAGTAAAAAATATCTAAGTAGTCATAAGTATTATATCAAGTTTTTCTATTGATATAATACTATATTTTTATAATTTTTCAGCTATAATTGTTTGAGATTTAGTAGTATCACTTTCATCTTCATTGGTTGCCAATTGCTTTTTAGCTCTTTTATCTAAGAAACCAACAAGTAGTGGGCAAAGTATTGCGGTTACTATTATAGCTGTAGCAAGTTGAGCTGTAGCCATTACTAAAAATGGTTTCATAGTTGCATCTGCTGTAGCAACAACAAGGGGAGTTGCCAATTGATTTCCACCAGTACTACCTACTGCAGCAGAAACAGCAGTTTTATTTCCCAATATAGAATGTATAAAATAACTACCAAGTCCAGTAACTAGAGTAACTAAAATCCCTAATAGAAGGCCAGGAAGGCCAGCTTTAATTATACTTGCAAAATCCATATTTGAACCTAAGGCAAAAGCAAAGAATGGAATTAGAGCATGCTGACCTTGCCCTAAAAATTTTCTCATGTCTTCATCTAAATTACCTAGTATAAAGCCTACAATAACAGGTATAATTACCGCTGCCATGGAGAGAAATGGAATATTAGCAAGACCACTTGCTCCCAGTGCTATCATTGTGAAAAATGCGCCACCAGTTAATGCTATTATTGCGCCTGCACCTACATCATCTTTGTTACCAAACTGGTCTGCTAATGCTACATAAAGACCAGTATTTACACTTGAAAAAGCTGACATCCAAACCATTGGTGTGATTCCTAATATACCCCCAATGCCAAATAACTTACCAATGACTATACACAGTGCAGCACCCATGCCAAACTTAGTGAGCAGAGATATAAAACCTTTTTTTAGTGTAGGACCAGCTTTATTAAAGGAAATTTGAGCACCCATACAACAGAGAAACATTGCAATTAATGGTGTAGCACCGTTTTTAAATAATGCTTCAGTAAAACCCCCTATCAATAGTGCATTTGGAAAAAATGTGTTAAGAATTGCACCAAGTATTAGGGGAACAACCATAAGACCACCAGGAAATTTTTTCATTGTTTTAAGAATTGGAATCTGCATTTTAATTACCTCCTACAATTTTAGTCCGTTTTTATATTTTATTTAATCAGATATTTTACGCTTATAGATTTATGTGTACGTTTACATTTGATCTAATTTCATCATATCATCAAATAAATTTAAAAATATATTAAGAAACTTAAAAAAGAATTTTGGTTTTAAAGAATACTTTGTTATAGTTTTAACGAAAAGAGGATAAATAATATTGTGATATAATTGTTATAATGCGAGGAGATAAAACATGAAACTAAAAACAAAAATAACCTGGTTTGTTATGATTATTTTATTATTTACCATAGGAAGTATAACAATACTTTCTTATAATCAAATGAAAATTTTACTCACTACTCAACTTGAAGATAATCTTTTCAATATTGGTAATTCTGTAGCGGAAAATGATACAGTTAAGGAAGTCTTATTAGAACGCAATAAGGATGTACAGGTAAATTTAAATAAGGAAATTGAAAATATAAGAAAAAAAACAAAAGTGGATTTCATTGTAGTAATGGATATGAGAGGAACGAGACTTACTCATCCTAATAAATCATTGATTGGAAAGAAATTTCAGGGCAACGACCAAATAAAAGTATTAGATACTGGTAGGCAATATGTTTCAGAGTCAAAAGGTAGTTTGGGTAATTCTCTAAGGATATTTGTTCCCATTTTTAGAGGAGATAAGCAAATTGGTGCTGTGAGCATTGGGAGTACAATCAATGTTGTCAACCAAGAAATTAATTCAAAAACAAAACAGTTTATTCCTTTTATAGTAATAGGATTAATCTTAGGTATTATTGGTGCAAATATGCTAGCTTTAAATATAAAAAAAGCAATTTTGGGTTTAGAGCCAAAAGAAATAGCATGGATGTTAAAAGAAAAAGAAGCTATACTCCAAAATGTCAAAGAGGGAATAATTGCAATAGACGAGAAAGGTAAGTTTATTTTATTCAATAAAGAGGCTGAAAACATATTAGGATTAACAAAAAATGATATTGGAAATAATATAGCTAACTATACTTATGGAAATGACTTTTTTATAGCATTACAATCTGGACAAACCATAGAGAACATAGAGATTAAAATTAAACCTGAAGTTTCTATTTTATGTAAATACAACCCATTGAAAAATGATAAAAATGTTCATATAGGAGCGGTAATAAATTTTAGGGATTTGACAGAAGTAAAACATATGGCAGAGGAACTAACTGGTATAAAAAAAATGACTTGGGCGCTTCGTGCCCAAAATCATGAATTTATGAATAAATTACATACAATTTCAGGATTAATACAACTTGAAGAATATGATAAGGCTGTACTATTTATTTCTGATACTTCTAAAAATAGAAATAGTATAAGTAAGATTCTTACAGAGCAAATAAAAAATTCCTCCATTGTAGCTTTATTATTTGCAAAGTATAATAAGGCAGAAGAATCAAGAATACAACTTAAAATAAACGAATATTCTAATTTAACTTATCTTCCTAAATACATGCGAGAAGATGAGCTGGGATCTGTAATTGGAAACTTGTTAGATAATTCCTTTGATGCTGTTAAAACAGATGGCACGGGAATAATAAACTTTAAAATATATGAGGAAAACCAAATGCTTAAAATTGAAATTAGGGATAATGGGCCTGGGATTTCAAAGGATATACTCCATAAAATATATAAAATAGGCACTAGCACTAAATCTAGTGAAAGAGGTTATGGAATGTACAATGTAAAAAAAATCATTGATTCATATAATGGTACCATTGATTTTAAAATAAAGAATGGTACTTGGTGGTATGTTATCTTGCCAATAAACGGGAGTGACAAAATATGATACAGGTTATGATTGTCGAAGATGACCCAATGGTAATGGAAATAAACACTAGATTCTTGGAAAAAGTTGAAGGTTTTAATCTTGTCAAAGCTGTGAATTGTCTTACACAAGCAAAAAAATGTGTTATTTCAGAAAAGCCGGATTTAATTCTATTGGATATATACCTTCCTAGAGAAAATGGGGTTGATCTTATAAAATGGCTAAGAGAAGAAGAATTATTAGTAGATGTGATATTTATTACTGCAGACAAAAGTAGTATTAGAATTCAAGAAGCGTTTAGGTATGGTGCAGTAGATTATTTAATTAAACCCTTTACTTTTGAAAGATTTAAAGAATCGCTACTTCAATTTAAAGAAAGATATTATCGACTTAATAACCTTAGAAGTTTAGAACAATCTGAGTTAGACGTATATATTTCAAAGAATACACAGTATAGCCAGGAAAAAATTAGTGACAATACAGAACTTATAAAAGGATTTAATAAATATACATACAGAAAAATATGGTCACAAATGCAGAAAACTCTAAATGAATTCACAACTGCTGAGGAGTTGTCTGAAAAAATTGGAATAGCTAGAGTAACGGTGAGAAAATATCTTGATTATATGGATAAGGAGGGAAAAGTAAAAAAAACTATCGAATATGGCAAAATAGGAAGACCTCAGCATAAGTACAGTATAAAATAAAAAATAATATCTTGCTGATTAAATAGATTTTATTAACAAGTGAAAAGATCACTTGAGCATGTTTCTGTTTTGTGTTAGGTTATTACTAAGGATTAGATTAGTTCTATTAATAATGAAGGGAAGTATTTAAATGACTGAAAAATTATTTTATGAGGATCCGTATATTTGTGAGGCAGAATGTGAAGTAGAAGATATAATAAAAAAAGACGATAAATTTGAAATTGTATTAAAGAGCACTCCTTTTTATCCAGAAGGAGGAGGTCAACCATCTGATACAGGATTTATTGATAATATTAGGGTAGAGTATGTTCGTGAAGAAAATGATGTAATCTATCATGTTACAAGTGATAAGCCTTCTAAAAGTTTAGTTAAATGTAAGGTGGATTTTGAGAGAAGAGTTGATCATATTCAGCAACATTCAGGAGAACATCTTATGTCAGCAGCTTTTTTTAAACTTTATAAGGTGTCAAATGCAGGATTCCATCTTGGTCTTGATTATGTAACAATAGATATAGAAATGAAAGATATCACAGAGGAAATGATACGAAAAGTTGAGATAGAAGCTAACTCCTACATATTTAGAAATGAAACTGTAAAAACATACTTTCTATCAAAGGAAGAAGCATTAAAACTTCCACTTAGAAAGGAAATAAAAGCAGAAGGACTTATTAGAATGGTTCAAATGGGTGAAAGCATAGATTATAGTGCTTGTTGCGGAACACAGGTAAATAGAACAGGAGAAGTTGGAATCATAAAGATAATTAAATGGGAAAAAAATAAAGGTATGACTAGAGTGTATATAAAATGTGGATGGAGAGCACTAAGAGATTATGAAGTGAAACATGAATATGTTACGGACATTGCCCGTGGGTTTTCCGTTGATGATTCCGGAATTATAGAAAAAATAAAAGGTCAAAATGAGACAATAGAAGATCTAAGAAAAGAAGTTTCTAATCTTTATTCAAAAATAGCTTCAAAAGAAGCAGAGGCGTTGATTGAAAGTTCGGACACTAAGTTTATTATTAAGGAATACAATGAAGAAGGTTTCGATTTTCTTGATAAGCTCTATGAAAAGCTTAAAGATAGAGAGGCTATTTTGATATTGACTTCAATTAAGGATAAAAAACTGATTTTAGCGCAAAATGGTTCTTTTGATTTTCAGTGTGG
>Ga0255362_1000180_pt1 | contig 16548 bp, 15 predicted proteins | sample GFST75r2metaG_FD_186000 | JGI IMG/M metagenome (GOLD analysis project Ga0255362, IMG submission 186000)
GTTTTAAATTCTTCTATGGTTGTGTTATGAATTATTAAATCTTCGCCGTTTTTTTCAACTTCAATCACTTTACCGTATGCAATACCAATAAATTTTCCTGTTTCAGTTTTATTCCACCTAAAACATTGACCACATTCAAAAACATGATCTAATTCAAAATTTTCAACCTTTTTTACTACCACATAATCGTTAAAACCTACTACTTCTTTAAAGTCCATATTTACCCTCTTTTTCTGCATTATGCTAAAATACAACATATCTTAATATAATTTTATAAATTAGCTTGCATAGTTTATATGGCTGCTATTTATTTTCACCACTTAAATCTTCATGTATTGCTTTTGCCGCTTTTTTTCCAGCACTCATAGCAAGTATTACTGTTGCAGGCCCCGAAACTATATCTCCACCTGCATATACGTGACTTTTAGATGTTCTTCCTGTTTCCTCATCAATTTTTATAAGATTTTTTCTATTTACCTCTAATCCTTTAGTAGTATCTTTGATTTTAGTGTCAGCTCTAGATCCTATAGCCATAATCACCATATCTACTTCTAGTACAAACTCAGAATTTTTAATTGGAACAGGACTTCTTCTCCCTGATTCATCTGGCTCACCTAGTTCCATTTTAATGCACTTTATTCCACTAACCCAACCATCTTTATCACCTAGGATTTCAGTTGGGTTTGTTAGTAGATGAAATTCAACACCTTCATTTTTAGCAAATTTAACTTCCTCAACTCTTGAAGGTAGTTCCGCTTCTGACCTTCTATATATTAGATATGCCTCTGATCCAAGTCTAATTGCAGTTCTAACTGCATCGATTGCTACGTTTCCACCGCCAACCACTGCTACTTTCTTGCCAACAACTAATGGAGTCTTGTAGTCATCTCTGTAATCTTTCATTAGATTATTTTTTGTAAGAAATTCATTTGATGTAAGTACTCCATTTAAATTTTCACCAGGTATGCCCATAAAGTTAGGCGTTGCTGCTCCTGTCCCAATAAACACAGCCTCAAAACCTTCTTCACCTAAAAGCTCATCTATTGTAACTGTTCTTCCAACTATAACATCAGTTTCTATCTTTACACCAAGCTTTTTTATATTATCTATTTCATGTTTAACTACAGTACCCTTTGGAAGTACGAACTCTGGTATTCCCCATGCAAGTACTCCGCCTAGTTCATGTAAAGCTTCAAAAACGGTGACTTCATAACCAATCTTGGCCAAATCTCCTGCACATGTAATGCCCGCAGGTCCACTTCCTATTACTGCAACTTTTTTGCCATTACTTTCAGCCTTAGTGCTAAAGTCAATTTGATTTTCTCTGCACCAGTCTGCTACAAATCTCTCTAAATTACCAATAGCTATTGGCTCACCTTTTATTCCTAATACACAACCGCCCTCACATTGTAGTTCTTGTGGACATACTCTTCCACAAATTGCTGGTAAGGTGCTAGTCTCTGCTATGATTTTTGCTGCATATTCAAAATCATTGTCCTTAATTGCTTTAATGAAGCTTGGTATCTTATTATTTACAGGACATTTACCGATACACATTGGTTTCTTACATTGAAGGCATCTATTTGCCTCAGTAATAGCCTCTTCTTCATTATATCCAAGTGATACCTCATTAAAATTACCTATTCTTTTAGCTATGCTCTGTTCACGTACAGGTGTCCTTTTCATTCTATCCATTTTACTCGGCCTCCAATCCTGTTGCTGCTTCGTTTTCTTTACCATTTTCTAATCTAAATTTTTCTTTTTCCTCGTAGGAAGAATAAAACGTTTGCCTTCTTTCAACTTCATCGTAATCAACAAGATTTGCATCAAATTCAGGACCATCCTGACAAACAAATTTAACTTCATTTCCAATTGTAAGTCTGCACGCTCCACACATTCCTGTTCCATCCAATATCAATGTTGTCAAACTAACTATAGTATCCACATTTTTATCTTTTGTAATCTTAGTTACTTGTCTCATCATTTCAGTAGAACCCACTGCAACTACCATATCATATTTAGTATTACTATTTAATTTTTGTGATAACTTATTACATATATCAGCTGTATCACTTTTTGCCTCTGTTAAATTTCTACAAACTACACTTATTTTATCTTTAAATTCTAATTCATCATTTGTATCAAAGCTGATTATAGCATCACTTGAAATATTGTTCTTATTTAGCCAATATATTTCTGTATAAATTCTTGCAAAACCTAAGTCATCTGCAACAAATAATACATTTTTTAATTCCTTAATTTTATCCACAAGAGGAGACGCGTGTCCAATCGGTCCTACAAAATCTTTTATATCATCCCCAACATTTAGCTTTATAAGATCATTTGCTGTATTCCCAATAGCTTTAAAAACAATACTAACCGTTCCTTGTTCTCCATCAAATTCGCATACTGGAAATGGTGTTCTCTGACCTTTGTCATCTACCCTAACAATGACAAATTGTCCAGGTAATATTGCTCTTGAAACTCTAGGTGCTTGAATTTTTATTATGTATACATTTTTTGTTATATTCTTTTTATTTAATATTTTAAACATTTTTTAACCCCCGTACATTTTTAAAATTAGTTTTAAAGCTAACTCTATAAATTAATATACAATTAATATCTACTTAATTATATATTATAATTAGTCCTTAGTATAAGTAAAATACTTTTGTATTTTGAAGTCAATTATAAAACATTATTTTACGTTTAGTCAAACATATTTTATTTACAAATCATTAACATAACTTTCAAAGTGTTTAGGCATCATCAAAGAAATACAAGTCATTATTTCCATGAAAAAATAAGAAAGAAGAATTGTAAACAATTCTTCTTTCTATGTTAATTTTATTTATCATTATATATTTTTAATTTTTTCCCATATTTTTTCATCTACTGGTATGCCATTTTTTTTATTTTTCTTCCTAGTGTTTAATGTTCTCTCCCCAGGATAAAAAATTTCTGTATTCTCATCAACTCTTTCTGAGTTTTTAACATTATTAATCACTTCATTAACTGCTGTTTTTAAAAATTCATTATCTGATATTGTTTTGGTATCAATAGCTATAAATATTTGTGACAGTTGATATTCTGCTTTTCCGTCTATCATACCAACTTTGTATGAGGAATTACCTCCAGATAAGATTGTAGCTATTAAATCTAATAATATTGAGAGACCTGATCCTTTCCAATAACCAATTGGCAATACTCTAGAAGTTTTTTCAATTTCTGATGGATCCATAGTAATATTTCCATTTGAATCATATCCACCTGGCACTGGTAATTGTTCATTATTTAATTTAGTTACTTCTATTTTACCATAGGAAAACTGCGCCATGGCTAAGTCTACTACTACATTACCATCTTCCCTTGGAACCGCTAATATAAGCGGATTATTTCCAATTCTTGTGTCTTTTGCTCCCCAAGCTGGCATATTAGGAAGAGTGTTTGTCCAGCAAATACCTATACAGCCTGAATCAGCTGCTTGCCAACCGTAACTGCCACCCCTCATCCAGTGGTTAGTATTTTTTAATGCTACACATCCTATTGCATTGCTTTTTGCCAATTTGATGGCTCTGTCCATACAAAATTCGGCATTTAAATTTCCCATACCTAAATTTCCATCCCATTTTTCAAAAGCTCCTATCCCTTCAACTTTACTAGGAACAGCATTTACATCTATGTATCCTTTGTCTATATATTCTATTACTCTTGGAAATCTAACATATCCGTGAGAATAGACGCCATCACAACTAGTTTCAGTGAATAATTTTGCTGATGCCTCTGCTCTTTCTTCGCTGAATCCTTTTTTTATAAGTACTCTCTTAAACTCATTTTTCATATCTTCAAAAAAAACTCTCATAATAATATCTCCCTCATAAAAATATTTTTTTACAAATTTAATGCTAAATTAAATCACAGACCTGTTAATCTTTATATTAACTTTTCTAACTTTGCACGGTTCATTATAAGCACACCAAGGTCTGTGAACATCTTGCGGAAAAAATACAGCAAAACTTCCTGCTTTCATTATTAAATCCATTTCATTCTCCACATCACTATAGAAAATAGAATCTTTTTCTTTTAATAATTCTTCTGTAACAATGTTATCACCAGTGTTCCTAGCATATCCTATTATTTCATTACCACCTACTGAAAATTGTATTTCCACATATTTTCTGTGTACTTCAGCTTTTGCGTCACATTTTAATTTTGTTGTCCTATCAACTATTTGAGCATATATTTCGTCTCCCATAATGCTATATATACCAGGTTTCATACTTGCAAAATCATTATCCTTCAAATAATTGATAGCCTTTATTATTGATTTAGAACATATTTTTTCCACATAATCTATGTTATCAATATTGCCAAATATCATAATTTCGCCTCTTTTAATCTTATTTTGTTCTAATTATTTTGCCTTATGAAAGGGCTTTCATTTGTAATTTTATTATAGTATATTTAAAACAATATTTCAATACCAATTACCTTTGTTCATATTGTATCTCGAATATTCATCTGCTTAAATTTATAAAATAATTCGATATATTATGATTTAACAGTATTTTCTGCCTTTACTTGTAATGCAGGATTTTCACATTTCACATTTTCCTTTGGTAAGGTAGTTGTAATTATAACTGCAATTACTAAAGAAATAACTAAACTATATATGCTGATATTATAACTGAATGTTTGCATTAATAAACCTACCAAAAACGGTCCAATAAATCCGCCAAGATTACCCAATGCATTTATAATCCCAGTGGCTCCACCAGCTACTTCTCCACTAAACACTGCCGGTGGAATAGTCATAAATACTGCCGAAGCTGCTTGCAAAAAGAATCCACATCCAACTAACATGGCAAATGATAACCACACTGATTGCTGAAGTCTTACCGATAGATATAAAAATATTGCAAAACCTATAATTGGCAATATAACGTATCTATTTCTCTTCATAGTTTTATCCGAAATAGAACCAAATACAAATAATCCTATTATAGTTGCTATGTAAGGGAATATAGATAGAATTCCAACTTGAGCCATTCCTGTTTGTGTTAAATTTTTAAGTATTGTTGGAAGCCATAGCGTATATCCATATACACCTGTTTGATAAAAGAAAAATATAAATACTAGTTTCCATAAAGTCTTATTATATATAATCTCTTTTAAAGAAGCTTTTTTACTCTCACTATTATCCAAACAATTTTGTTCTGCTTCCAATCTTTCAACAAGATAATCTCTTTCCTCTTTGCTAATCCATTTAGCTGTTTCAGGCCTATCACTAATTAAAGGCAGCCAAACCAAAATAAGTACAAGTGATATTATACCTTCAACAATAAATACATAATGCCAATTATATTTAACTATGATAAACCCCGAAAGTGGTCCTGTTATAATTGATGCAATTGGATTGTTCATTATAACAAAAGCAGTTGCTCTACCACGTTCTTCACTGGGAAACCAATGGCGTACTATTGTAAGTACTGCTGGCATAACACCGCCTTCAGCAACTCCTAGCAAAAATCTAAGGACAAGTAGTTGGGCTACATTTGTTGCAAAACCAGACAGTATTGCCAGGATTCCCCATACTATTATAGTCCATGCAATAAATTTTTTGGCACTTCCATGTTCTGCTATTTGTCCCCCTGGAACTTGCAGAAATAAATAACCTACAAAGAATATTCCTGCTGCTATTCCTGCAACACTTGATGACATCCCAAGTTCTTTACTCATTCCTCCCGCCATTGCAAACCCTATATTTGTACGATCCATAAATGCCACTATATACACCAAAAGAATAGGGGGAATAATATGTATCCAACGTTTGTTAGGTATTTTTATTTTAGAACTTATATTTTCACTCATATTTTCACTCATATTTACACACTCCTACTTCTATATTTAAAGTAATCGTTTACTTATTGTGCTTAATTCCTTATAATCCGATTATAAGCCAAGATATTATATTATTTGAATTCTGCATGTAACCAATTTTCATATTAAACTATGTCAGTATTTATCTTTACAATTACTTTTCTTATTGTACATGCTTCACCTAATGAACATCCGGGTCTATGAACATCCTTTGGAAAAAATACTGCAAAATTACCAGGTTTCATTATCAGATCTATTTCATTTTCCATTTTTTCATAGAACTTAATGTCCTTCTCCTCAAACAAATCCTCTAATACCTTATTATTATCAGAGTCTCTTGCAAATCCAATTTTTTCTTTACCTTCTACAGAAAATTGTACATCAATATAATTTTTATGAACTTCAGGCCTTACATCATCTTTTTTCTTTGTTGTTGTATCTATTACTTGAGCAAATATATCTTTGCCCTGAATATCATAGACTCCAGCTTTCATATTGAGAAAATTATTATTTCTTAAATAGTTGATCGCTTTGATTACTGCCCTAGGAAGAACTTTTTCCATATCCTCATTATTATTAATATCACCAAATATCATTGGTCAACACCCCTTAGACTTCACTTTTATTTAAAATAAATATATTTTTGTTTATATTTCTGCTTATATAAGCTATATGTGTTTCTTTATGAAAGCGCTTTCATATTTGTTGATTTGATTATATTACACTTTAGAAAAAATTTCAATGATTATTTTATTTTTATTAGTATTTTAAGTAAAATATTTATTTTATATGACATTGTTATCTTCTATGCATACTAGTAATATCAAGCTATATGATGTACTTATAATAAATTTGACATTACTTAAAATTATAAATATAATTAAATTAGTTTATTAACAAATAACTTTAAAAATCTAAATTTTATAGTATATATTTACATATATATTTTTTAATATTGTATGCGCTTTCATTATTAAAATTTCACTTTAAAATTGGGATTTAAATTTATATGGAGGAATTAATTTGAACATATATGATATTGCAAAAGAAGCCGATGTCTCCATAACCACTGTGTCCAGAGTTCTTAACAATAAAAATAACATTAGTCAAAAAACTAAAGATAAAGTTGAATTTATATTAAAAAAATACAATTATACCCCTAATGCTATTGCTAGAGGCTTAGTAGCGAAATCTATGAAATCTATAGGTGTACTCACGACTAATATTACGGATATGCATCATTCTAATTCTGCTTACATAATAGAACAAGAATTTAACAAGCTAGGTTATTCCGTTATTCTTTGCAATACAGGTGATAAGTCTGAAGAGAGCATAAAATATATTAAAATGTTATCTGAAAGAAATATAGATGGGATTATTTTGATGGGATCAGTATTTAATAATGATGACATAAGATCCTCTATTTCATCTTATATAAAAAACATTCCATTAGTGCTTCAAAACGGATCTTTAGATATAGAAAATACTTATTCTGTGTTAGTTGATGACTCATATGGTATATCCATTTGTGTGGATCATTTATTTCAAAAAGGTCATTCTGAGATTGTCTATGTGAAGGATTCTGATACCTACAGTGCTAGACAGAAAAAAGATGGCTTTATCATTGGTATGAACAAACATGGTTTGAAAATAGATGATAATTCCATAATCAATGTTAATTATGGATTAGATGGTGGTAAAGAAGCCGTTGAAAAACTTATTAAATCAGATAAAAAATTTACTGCTATAATATTTGGTGAGGATCTCACTGCAATTGGCGCAATGAAACATCTTAGAGAATTAGATATTAACGTACCAAAAGATGTGGCAATTATAGGTTTTAATAACTCTATCTTAGCCAAGTGTTGTTATCCTGAATTAACTTCTGTTGACAATAAATTTGAAACTACAAGCTATTTAAGTGTTAAATTATTAAATGATCTTATTGAGAAAAAAAACGTAACATCAAATATATTAGTTCGTCCAGAGCTAGTAATTAGGCAAAGCACCTAATTTAGTACTACAACCTTGTGGCAATAGACCTGAAAAATATGTGTACAATATTAAGGCCTACTGTCCATGAGAAATCATAAATAATAGATTATAAATCATGAACCTAGTCTAATGAAATTCTCATATAATACTATTTTATAAATCTTGTTGTAAATGCTTTTTTCTAATAGTACACTGTATATATATGTTTTAAATAATTATAATTAAGTAGGTGCATCTTCATGATATTATATTTTTTATTGTTATGCTTAATATTTTTCTTGATAATTGAAATTGCAACAGTTATGTTTAAACTCACAGGATTGTCAGAAGAAAAGTCAAGATTCCAAGTTATATCATTACTAACAAGTTCAGGTTTTACAACAAAGGAATCAGAGCTGATAACACAACATCCCTCAAGAAGAAAACTAGCACAATACGTTATGATTATTGGTTATATTGGATATCTAACAGGTATTTCATTTTTAATTAACATAATCAGGACTTCACTATCCGGTGAAAATATTTTAATTTTATTAGGCTTTTTTATAGTTGCTTTGTTTTTATTAAAGAATAAAATTTTCCTAAGAATTTTAGATAATTTAATTGAAAAAATCATCTTAACAAAACCCTTCAAATCACCCCATAAAATGTACAAATTAATCAATCGTGCAAAAGGATATGGTGTTTTTAATATTACTTTAGACGAAGATTCTCCATTAATCGGAATTCCCTTAATGAATTCAAATTTAAAACCCCATAAAATAATAATATTAAACATTGACAAAGGAAACCTTTTTATAGGTTTTCCTAAAAGAGATTATATCTTAGAAAATGGTGACAATCTATTATTATATGGAAAAGTTGAAGAAGTTACTAAAGTATTTAACCTTAAATAATCCAAAGTTTTTCGATTAGAAAAAGAGCACTACCTTGTGGCAGTACTCTTTTTTGTGTTTATTACTATCTTGTATATTCGAAGAAACCTTTTTTAGATTTTCTTCCAAGCCATCCAGCTCTTACGTATTTTCTTAGTAATGTATGAGCTCTGTATTTTGTATCTCCTGTTTCACTATACAAAACATCCATTATAGCTAAACAGACATCAAGTCCAATAAGGTCTCCTAAAGCTAAAGGTCCCATTGGGTGATTAGCACCAAGTTTCATGGCAGTATCAATATCTTCTGCAGATGCAACGCCCTCTGAAAATATACCAATTGCTTCATTAATCATTGGTATTAATATTCTGTTTACAACAAATCCTGGAGCTTCTTTAACTTCAACTGGCTCTTTACCAATTTCAGTACTGATATTCTTTACAGCTTCAAATGTTTCGTCTGATGTAGCCATTCCTCTTATAACTTCTACAAGCTTCATTACTGGAGCTGGGTTGAAGAAATGCATACCAATAACCTTATCAGGTCTCTTAGTTGCTGCTGCAACCTCAGTGATTGACAATGAAGATGTATTTGAAGCTAAGATTGCTTCTGGTTTACATATGTTATCTAGTTCCACAAATATCTCTTTTTTTATCTTCATAATTTCAACAGCGGCTTCTACAACAAGATCGCAATCAGCTGCCTCATTAAGGTCAACTGTTCCAGTAATTCTTGTTAATATTTCTGCTTTAACTTCTTCTGTTATTTTTTCTTTTGAAACTAGTCTAGTTAAGTTTTTATCGATTGTTTTTAATCCTCTATCAACAAATTCATCCTTAATATCTCTAAGTACAACTTCAAAACCCTTTGCTGCAAAAGTTTGGGCAATTCCTGCTCCCATTGTTCCAGCACCAAGCACACATACTTTTTTCATAGTAATTTGCCTCCTAAAAAATTTTATTTATTTAGCTTTAGCTACCTTAATTTGAGCTATTAGTTCAGGGATTACTTTAGTCAAATCTCCAACTATAGCAAGATCTGCTAGTGCCATCATTGGTGCACCTTCATCTTTGTTTATTGCTATTATGTAATCACTTTCTTCCATTCCAGCAAGATGTTGAAGTGCTCCTGAAATACCACAAGCTATATAAAGAACTGGTCTTACAGTTTTACCAGTTTGACCAACCTGTAAATCTTTATCAACCCATTCCTTTTCGATTGCTGCTCTTGAAGCAGCTATTGATCCACCAAGAACTTTAGCAAGTTGATTTAATAGTTCAAAGTTTTCTTTAGTTCCAACACCTCTACCACCAGCAACGATAATTTTAGCTTCTGATATATCTTCTATATCCTTAGCAAGTTTTACAACTTTTTGAACTTTAGTTCTAATATCGCTGTCTACTAGATCAAATGATACCTTTTGTATTTTGGATTCATCAATCTTTGAATCATCTTTTTCAAGTTTAGAAAAAACTCCTGGTCTAACTGTAGCCATTTGTGGTCTATGATCAGCACAAACTATTGTAGCCATAAGATTTCCACCAAAAGCTGGTCTTGTAGCCAAAAGGTTACTATTTTCAGGGTCTATATCTAGTGCAGTACAATCTGCTGTCAAACCAGTGGTAAGTTTAGCTGCAAGTCTTGGTCCTAAATCTCTTCCTATAAATGTAGCACCTATTAATACTACTTCTGGTTTTTTCTCATTTACTAGTTCACTGATAACTTTTGCATAAGCATCAGTAGTAAAGTGTCCTAGAAGTTTACTATCAGCTGATAAAACTTCATCTGCACCATATGCTAATAGTGTTTCAGCTATCTTCTCAGTTTCACTTCCTAGTAATACTGCAACAAGCTTAGTGTTTAATTTACCTGCTATTTCTTTACCTTTACCTAAAAGCTCTAGCGATACTTTTTGAAGCTGACCATCTCTTTGTTCTGCAAATACCCAAACTCCGCCTTTATAATCTGTTATATTCATTTTTGAGATCCCTCCTACATCATATTAAATATAGTGCTTTTCCTGCAATTTTGAAACAACGTAATTTACCGCTTCTTTAACAGGCTTATTAACAATTTCTCCCTGTCCTTTAGCTGCTTTAGTCTCAGATTTTTTAACCTTTGTAGGTGATCCTTTAAGTCCAAGAAGGGCTTTATCTACACCGATATCATCTGCAGTCCATATTTTAATTTCTTTATCAAAAGTTCCAAATATATTTCTAATATCCATATATCTTGGCACGTTTAATTCTTTTATCGCTGTAAGTAGTACAGGTGTCTGAACTTTTACTATTTCATATCCATCTTCCCATGCTTTTTTAACTGTAAGTTCTTTATCTCCAGTTACATCAACTTTTTCAACATATGTTATTTGAGCAATTCCAAGATGTTCTGCAATTTCAGGTCCAACCTGAGCTGTATCTCCATCTATTGCCTGTCTTCCAGCGAATACTACATCATACTCAAGCTTTCTAAGTGCTCCTGCAAGTGCATTTGAAGTAGCTAATGTATCAGCTCCAGCAAATGCTCTATCAGTGATAAGTATAGCTTCATCTGCACCCATAGCTATTGCTTCTCTTAAAGCTGATTGTGCTTGTGGAGGTCCCATAGTTATTACTGTAACCTTTGCACCAGCATTTTCTTTTAGAACCAATGCTTCTTCTAAAGCGTTTTTATCGTCTGGATTTATTATTGATGGAACTCCTTCTCTAATAAGTGTTCCTGTTTTAGGATCTATTTTAACTTCTGTTGTATCTGGAACTTGTTTTAAACAAACAACTATATTCATAGCATTATCCTCCTTATTATCTGAATATGTTTCCTGAAATAACCATTTTTTGAACTTCAGACGTTCCTTCGTATATTTCAGTTATTTTTGCATCTCTCATCATTCTTTCAACTGGATAATCTTTTGTATATCCATATCCACCGAATAATTGAACTGCTTTAGTTGTTACATCCATAGCTACATTTGCAGCATGAAGTTTTGCTCTTGCTGCATCAACTGTATATGGTAGTTTTTGATCTTTTTTCCAAGCAGCTTTATATACTAGAAGTTTAGCTGATTCAATAGAAACTTCCATTTCAGCCATCATCCAAGATAATCCTTGGAACTTGTCTAAGCTTCTTCCAAATTGCTTTCTTTCTTTCATATATACTTTAGCTTCGTTAAATGCACCTTCTGCGATTCCTAAAGCTTGAGCTGCAACACCAATTCTTCCTCCGTCAAGAGTTTTCATTGCTACTACAAACCCTTTTCCTTCTTTTCCAATCATGTTTTCTACTGGAACAATCATGTCTTCAAATATAAGTTCAGTTGTTGATGAAGCTCTTATTCCAAGCTTATCTTCCACTTTACCTATAGAGAAACCTTTGAATCCTTTTTCTATTATAAATGCTGTTATTCCTCTTGTTCCTTTACTTTTATCAGTCATTGCAAATATTACAAATGTATCTGCAACTCCTCCATTAGTAATAAATATTTTTGAACCATTGATGACATAATGATCTCCATTAAGAACTGCTACAGTTTGTTGTCCTGCTGCATCTGTTCCTGCATTAGGTTCAGTTAATCCGAATGCTCCTAATTTTTCACCTTTAGCAAGTGGTACTAAATATTTTTCCTTTTGATCCTGTGTACCAAATTCATTAATCAATGACGCACAAAGGGATGTATGAGCTGAAAGTATAACTCCAGTTGTACCACATACCTTTGATAATTCTTCTACAGCTATTATGTATGACAATACGTCACCACCAGCACCACCAAGTTCTTTAGAAAATGGAATACCCATCATGCCACACTTTGCCATTTTTTTAACGTTTTCTATAGGGAATCTTTCTGTTTGGTCAATTTCAGCTGCAATTGGTTTTACTTCTGTTTCAGCAAATTCTCTTACCATCTTTTGTACTAATTCTTGTTCTTGAGTCAATGAAAAGTTCATTTAATATACCTCCTTATTTGTTCTTAAAATTGCCTACTAAGCTTTTTTTGTTTAAGAAAGCGTCCATTCCTTCTTTTTGATCCTCTGTGGAGAAACATGATCCAAATACTTCTGATTCATAAGCTACTGCAGTATCTATGTCAGTTTGAATTCCTCTGTTTATTGCTACCTTACAAAATTTCACTGCAACAGGTGCATTATTTGCTATTGTATTTGCAAGAGCTTTTGCCTCATCAATAAGTACTTCTGGTTCAAATACACTATTTACTAGACCTATCCTGTAGGCTTCATTGGCATTAATAATCTTAGCCGTATATATTAATTCCTTAGCTGCTCCGATGCCTACTGTTCTTGCAAGTCTTTGAGTTCCCCCAAAACCAGGAGTTATACCAAGACCTGTTTCTGGTTGACCAAATTTTGCTTTTGTTGAAGCAATTCTGATGTCACATGCTAAAGCAAGCTCACATCCACCGCCTAGTGTAAACCCATTAAGTGCAGCTATAACAGGTTTCCCTAAGTTTTCAAGTCTTCTAAACACCTTGTTACCTAGTATTCCAAATTCTCTACCTTCTATTACGCTCATGTCTTTCATTTCTGAAATATCTGCTCCTGCAACAAAGGATTTACCAGCTCCAGTTATTACAACTGCCAGTATTTCGGAATCTTTTTCAAGTTCGGTAATCACATTATCAAGCTCTGCTAAAGTTTCTGTGTTCAAAGCATTAAGAGCCTTTGGTCTATTGATTGTGACTAAAGCAATTTTACCTTCTTTTTCAAAGGCAATATTTTTCAGATTCATGACTAATCCTCCTAAACCTCTTATTCATTGTTATAATATTAACAATGAAGTATAAAAATTTTTAAAAGCAAAACGCTTTCGTAACTATTATAACCTGTTCGTAAAGCATTTTCAATATAAAAACAGTTAACTTTTAATTTATTAATTTATTTCATTCATGAGACAGCTAAGTGTAAGTAAACTTTCGCTTAGATGCACATTTTCAACAATGATTCCTTCTGGAATTGTTAAATCAACTGGTGCAAAATTCCAAATTCCCTTTATTCCATTCTTAATTACAATATTACAAATACTCTGCGCACTTTTCCTTGGAACACAAATTATAGCTATATTTACATTGTTTTCCTTTAAAAATCCTTCTAATGAATCAATATCCTTTATTTCTATGTCGTTTATCTTTAGTCCACATAGCTTGGGATTAGTATCAAAAATCCCCACTAGATTGAAGTTCATCTTTTGGAAATTCGTATAATTTGCTATTGCCTGACCTATATTTCCTGCTCCAACAATAATGGTATTGTATTCTTTTGTAAGTCCAAGTATATTACAGATTTCACTGTATAAATCCTTAACATTATATCCATAACCCTGCTGTCCAAAATCTCCAAAACAATTTAAATCTTGCCTTATCTGGGACGCAGTGAAACCAATCTTCTCGCTAAGTTCTTTTGAAGATATTCTATCTATATCATTTTTTAGTAATTCTTTTAAATATCTTTGATATTTTGGTAATCTTTTAATTACAGCCATTGATATGTTTTTTTTTCTTTCCACCTGTTGCACCCCTCATTTTAATATTACATACGTTTAATTGTACCACATATTTAAAGTTCTACACTTTTTAAAACAATTTTATGTGAATAATTCTTCTTAAATATCTATATGTTAAATTAATATTTTATTTAAACACATCATAGTATACAATAAAATAATAATTTTTATAAGCTTTTTCTTTATAAAATGTAATGAAAATGGTAGAATATTATGATATAACACACGAGGTTGGTGATTTTATGATAGTTTTAAGTGCAAAAAACATAGAAAAATCTTATGGTATTGATACTATATTAAAAAATATAAGTTTCAGCATAGATGAAGGTGAAAAGGTTGGTCTTATTGGTGCTAATGGTACTGGTAAATCCACACTTTTCAAAATTTTAACTAATCAGCTTGAACATGATAATGGTGAATTATTTATAGAAAAAGGACTAATTTTAGGCTATCTTTCTCAGAACTTATCCCTAGATACATCTAAAACCATATATGAAGAAGTATTGTCAGTTTTTGATGAACTACTAAATATGGAAAACAAACTAAAAAAATTAGAAATGATTATGAACGAACCCTACGACTTAAAAAATGAAGTATATCAAACTAAAATAATTAAAGATTATACCACATTGTCAGAAATTTATAATAATAAGGGTGGTTATGTTTATAAGGGCGAAATAAATAGGGTATTAAAAGGTCTTGGTTTTTTAGCTAATGATTACAATAGAAATATTGATATTTTAAGTGGCGGTCAAAAATCCCGAGTAGCCCTTTGCAAGCTTTTGCTTACAAAACCAGATATTTTACTTCTTGATGAACCTACAAATCACCTAGACTTAGATGCAATTGAATGGCTTGAAGAATACCTTATTGGCTATAAAGGAACTATCCTACTAATATCACATGATCGATATTTTTTGGATGCCGTAACAGAAAAAACATTAGAAATATTAGGTGGTCAAATATACACATACAATGGAAATTATACTAATGCTTTAGAATTCAAGAAAAAAAACTATGATCTTCTAATGAAAACCTATAAATTGCAGCAGTCAGAAATCAAACGTCAGGAAGATATTATAGAAAAATACCGTTCTTTTAATAGAGAAAAGAGTATAAAAGCTGCAGAAAGCAGGCAAAAATCCTTAGATAAAATGGAAAAAATTGAAGCACCGCCTAAGGAATCTAAGGCTTCCCGAATAGAGTTCGAAACCTCAATTAAAAGTGGAAACGATGTGCTCCATATTGAAAATCTGGCAAAAAGCTTTGGAGATAAAATTCTTTTCAGTAATCTTTCCCTTGATATAAAAAGAAGTGAAAAAATAGCTCTTATTGGCGAAAATGGTCGTGGGAAAACAACATTATTTAATATATTATTAGATAATGTTAACAGCGATAAAGGCACAGTAGTTCTTGGTAAAAATGTGTATATAGGTTACTATGACCAAGAACAATCAAATTTAAACGATGAAAATACCATAATAGATGAAGTGTGGAATCATTTTCCTGATTTGACTACAACAAAAGTAAGAAATGCCCTTGCTGCTTTTCTATTCATAGGTGATGAAGTGTTTAAAAGGATTGGTCTCTTAAGTGGTGGAGAGAAGTGTAGAATTAACTTGCTAATTCTTATGTTGTCTAAAAGCAACCTATTGCTTTTAGATGAACCTACCAATCATCTAGATATAGTTTCAAGAGAGGCTCTAGAAGATGCTCTTTTAAGCTATGACGGTACCGTTCTCGTAATTTCTCATGATAGATATTTTTTAAACAAAGTTGTCTCCAAAATACACGAGCTTAAAGAAGATGGAACTAAAGAATATTTTGGCAATTATAATTATTATGTGGAAAAGAAAAAAAATCCAAATAGATTTCAAGATGAAGTTGAACAACTTTTAGGCAAAACAAAAACTCAAATTAACCTTGATAAAAAAAAGAGAAAAGGATTAGAAAAACAAGTGAGAGATGAAAAACAAAAATCCAAAGAAATTGAGAATAGAATTTTGGAAACTGAAACTAAACTGCAGAAATTACAGAATGACCTTTGTCTAGAAGAAGTTTACTCTAATCCAGAAAGTAGCAAAAAAATTAACTATGATATAAGTAAACTACAATCTGAGTTAGACGATTTGTATGAAGAATGGGACATAATGCTGTAAATGGGGCTGTCGCACTAAAAAATTAGTGCGACAGTTTTTTTGCATAAAAATAAATCTCCCACTCGGAAGAGTGAAAGATTTATGGTAAAATTAACATATGATCAAACACATTAATTTACATAAAAATT
>Ga0255362_1000183_pt1 | contig 16294 bp, 12 predicted proteins | sample GFST75r2metaG_FD_186000 | JGI IMG/M metagenome (GOLD analysis project Ga0255362, IMG submission 186000)
GGTCACTTGTCTCTTTTTATAATTAGCTTTCTTTATATAATCCGAAGCCAGTTATAACTAAATTATCCCAATCAGTTTCTTCGTCTTTAATCCAGCTATATTCAATGTTAAGCTCTTTTAGCCAACTATTAAGGCCACTACTTTTTTTGCTTACATTTGGAGCTAATCTTCCAAATGTTTCTTTAATTGTTTCAAGCAATTTTACTTGTTCTTCTTTTCCAAGTGTTTTGTCTAATAATTCTTCTATAACTTCACGACATTCTGCATAACTTTTATGGTCTTCAGCGTATAGTTCGTTAGACAATAATTGCTTCTTGTTATTTAAGCTGTCTCTTACTTCATTTATTTCATCACCATTAGATAAGTATTTTTTAGCGATGTTAATAGCTGCAATATCATTATCCATTTTAACTATTGCTCGTTCTAGTTTTTCATTTCTCATTTTATTATTCTCACTTTACATTTTTTATTTATCATGTTTATGCATCTTCAAAAAGTAATCAGTCAGTATGTTAGTGTTTTTCTTTGAGAAGACTTATGACAATATATAATTATATCATTAAACGGGTAATCATACAAAACTGAATAAATAAAATATGTATTATATTTACATTGAGCCCATAAACATGGTAGAATTCTAGTCGATATTTTTTGCTTACATTAATAATATAAAAAAATATTGTGTTTTAATTAAAAATGTTGTATAATTCATATACTGACTAGTCAGTATATGCACATAGGAGGTTATGACATGAATTTATTTAATGTATTAAAAACAGAGTCAAAATCATTTTTAAAAAATAAAATTAAAATAATTGCACTTTTAGCCGTTATACTTATTCCCCTATTATATAGTTTCAGTTACTTGAAAGCTTATTGGGATCCTTATGGTGATTTAAAAGATTATCACGTTGCAGTGGTGAATAACGATTCTGGTGCAACTTTAAATAATGAAAAGGTCAATTATGGTAATGACACTGTTAAGGATTTAAAGGATAAAACAAACATTGGTTTTCAATTTGTGGACAGTAAAACTGGTAACGATGGAATTAACAATGACAAATATTTTGCTTTAATTGAAATACCAAAGGATTTTTCAGAAAAAATTGCCGATGCAAAAAATGGTAAAGTAATAGCACCAATAATAAAGTATGTATCCAACAACAAAAAAAATTATATTGGTACTAAAATCTCAGAAAATATTAAAAATGAAATTTTAGTTCAAATCAAGCAAACTATTGCTGCTAAATATGGACAAACTGCATTTGATTCCATTTATAAATCTAAAGACGGTTTAAAAGATGCTTCAAATGGTACGGGTAAGCTTATTACTGGAACAACTGACATCTATAATGGTAATAATCAGATATCTTCTAATTTAAATGTGCTTAATAATCAAGTTCCTAAATTGCAGAGCGGTACAAGTGCGCTGGCAAATGGTTCGGGGACACTTAATAGTGGATTAGGTAAATTGAATTCACAGGTGCCTACAATAACAAGTGCAGTTGGTCAGCTTTCATCTGGTGCTGATACTCTAAATAAAGGTGTATCTGATGCAGATAAGGGTGCAAATACACTAAATTCAAAGTCAAAAGATTTAACTGATGCTGGTACTAAGGTAAATGATACGTACAACAACTTATTACTTCCCCAATATAGTGGTATGGCAGCAAAATTAAAAAGTGGTGCAGATACATTGAATGATCTTGCAACAAAAGTTAATGATGGAGTAGCTGAATTGGTTCAAAATACAGATGACAGCCAAAGTGATATGAATGATGCACAAAAAGGATTGAAGGCATATTTGGATGTAAATCCAAAGGTAGCTAATGATCCAGCTATTCAGAAATATTTAATGAATATGGAAGCTATAGCTGAGAAGGCGTCTAGTAGTGAAAACACTAATAAAATTAAAGAATTGACAAAGGGAACAGCTGGACTAGTCCAGGGTACTAAAAATTTATCAGAACAGCTAAATACTGGTAATTCCACTTCAGCAGTATCCAAGTTTAATTCTATTGGACTAAATAATTTTAATGAAGTGGCACTTAAGCCATATACAGCTGGAGTAAATCAATACACAGCTGGAGTAGGACAAGTGACTACAGGATTAGATGCATTAGCACAAGGTTCGACTAAAGTGGCTACAGGACTTGGAACTTTAAATGCTAGTATGCCATCTCTTGCAAGTGCATCTAGTCAATTATATAATGGTTCATCTACATTAAATAATGGTATAAATGAACTTAACGGAAAAATGCCTGCTTTAGCTTCTGGTACCCAGCAGCTTGCAGATGGATCAAATAAACTTGGTGATGCTTTATTAACTTTAAATAATGGAAATAAAGATTTACAAACTGGTTTAACAAATGGTGTTAAAACAATTAATGATAATGTAACATCACCAAGTAAAGATCTTGGAACCTTTATTGGTAATCCTGTAAAAATATCTGAAACAGATATAGATAAAATAGATAATTATGGTACTGGACTTGCTCCATACTTCTTACCAATATCATTATGGTTAGGTGCCGTACTTATGATGCTTATATTAAAGATTAAAAAACATAATTATAAAAAATTAAATAAATTTGAGTTTGTTTTAGGTAAATACCTGAATTATGCTGTAATAGGTATAGTACAAGCAATATTACTAGGTTTTGTAACTTTATCTCTTGGAATTAAGCCTACACATTCGGTGATGTTTTTTGGCTCATTAATAGTTATGGCTATTTCATTTGATGCTATACTTTATGCTCTAGTAAGTTTACTTGGACTGGTAGGAGAAGGTGCAGCAATAGTGCTTTTAGTATTACAATTATGTTCTGACGGTGGAACCTTCCCCTATGAAGTATTACCTAAATTTTTTCAAGGTATAAGTCATTTCTTACCATTCACTTATGCTGTACAAATTTTGAGGGAACTACTATTCGCTAATAATATTAATGGCAGTCTAGTATTAAGAGATTTAGGAGTACTCTTAGTGTTTGCTGTAGTATCAATATCTGTAGCCTTAGTATTAGTAAAAAAAGGTGAAAAAATAAATAAACATATAGATAAAGCTTTAGAAAGTTCAGCTGCATAAAATAATATTTGATTTTTAAATAGGGATAGAGAAAAAGGTGGAATTCATTAACCTTTTTCTCTATTTTGCGTTGAAGATAAATGGTATTAGTAATTTATAAATCATTTACAATATAACAGTAAAAATGGTAAAATATTATTCATTGCAACTATTATATTAGGGGGAATACTTTTATGGATTTTCAAGAACCAATAATTGAAATAAAAGATTTAAGCATGGATTACGGTGGCAAGGTAGTATTAAATAACATCAATTTAAAAGTTGGTAAGGGAGAAATTATAGGATATATTGGACCAAATGGGGCAGGTAAAAGTACTACTGTAAAAATAATGTTAGGACTTGTTAATAGATATGGAGGCCAGGTACGAATATTAGGTAAAGATATTTCTGATGGGAATGTTGAATACAAGCGAAAAATTGGGTATGTTCCAGAAGTTGCAGAAATATATGATAATTTGTCTGCTAAAGAATATTTGACATTTGTAGGTGAACTTTATGGGTTAGGTGAAGAGGAAATTGACAATAAAGCGAAAAAATTAATGAGGATGTTTGAGATAGGGGAGGTTTATAATTCTAGAATGACGTCTTATTCTAAGGGTATGAGACAAAAAGTTCTTATAATTTCTAGCCTTTTGCATAATCCAGACATATTGTTTTTTGACGAACCATTAAGTGGATTAGATGCAAATAGTGTAATAGTAGTCAAGGAAATTTTGAAACAACTTGCACTTCAAGGTAAAACTATTTTTTATTCTTCACATATAATGGAAGTGGTAGAAAAAATCAGCAACAGAATTGTATTGATTAAAAATGGTAGAATTGTTGCAGATGGAACTTTTGAGCAGCTTAAAGAAAAATCTAAGGAAGGTTCACTTGAAGAAATATTCAACAATCTAACAGGATTTAATAATCATAAAGAAATAGCAGAGCAATTTGTAGCTGTTGTTCAAGGAGGACAATAGCATGAAGGATTTTATAGCACTAAAACTGCTTGATAGATTTAAAGGTATTTTCAAAAAAATGGGCATTGATTACCATGTAATGAGAAGAATAGTTCAAATAAAATTAACTATGGATGGAAGAAGAGTTCCAACAATCATGAATAGTTCATCAAAAAGAAAAAAAAATGAGGAAAATAAAGATAAAAATTTATTCAAAACCTCACTTTTAATATATTTTTTTATTGGAATTGTATTCCTTCCATTTATTTTAATGGGTAAAAATTATATTTTCCAGATGTCATTTGTTTTTGGAATTTTAATATTTTTACTTATGACTACTTTGATATCAGATTTTTCTTCTGTATTTTTAGATATTAGGGATAAAAATATTATTTTTTCAAAACCCGTAAAAAATATAACTTTAAGTGGCGCAAAATTTATTCACATATTAATCTATATGATTTCAATCACTTTTTCATTGTCAGCATTAGGGCTTATTGCTTCTTTAATTCGCCATGGAGTATTGTTTTTTTTAATATTTCTAATTGAAATAATTTTTATAGATATATTTGTGGTAGTTTTATCAGCACTAATATATTTATTTATATTAAGATTTTTTGATGGAGAAAAATTAAAGGATATAATTAATTATGTACAAATTATTTTAACTATAACTATAACAGTAGGTTATCAATTTATAGGTAGAATATTTAATATTGTAGGTTACAATGTAGTTTATGTACCTAAATGGTGGCAATATTTTATTATTCCCATGTGGTTTTCAGCACCATTTGAATTAATAAATAATGGTAGCACTAAAATATATTTCGTAATATTAACAGCTTTAGCAATAGTTATACCAATAATAGCAATAATTATTTATATTAAACTTTTGCCAACTTTTGAAAAAAATTTACAAAAGCTAAACAATAACTATTCCCAAAATAAAAATCAAAATTATAAATTTACTAATGGAATATCTAATTTGATATGCTCTACAAAAGTAGAAAAAACATTTTTTAGATTTTGTTTAGATATGATGAAAAACGAAAGAAATTTCAAACTGAAAGTTTATCCATCTTTAGGTTTCTCTATTGTATTACCCTTCATATTTTTGTTTAGCTATATTAGAGATGAAGGATTTTCGACTATGGCATCAAGCAAATTATACTTTACTATATATTTTTGCGCCTTAATGCTTCCCAGTGTAATAATGATGATAAAATATTCAGAAAAATATAAGGGCGCATGGATATACAAAGTAGCACCACTTGCTGAAACTTCGGATATTTATAAAGGAACATTTAAAGCCTTGATTGTAAAATTAATTTTGCCAATATATTTTCTTGAATGCATGATATTTATAGCTATATTTGGAATCAGGATAATTCCAGATTTAATATTAATATTTTTAATTATGTTAATTTATGTTGTAGTTTGCTTTAGTTTATTTAAAAAGGCGTTGCCTTTTTCAGAAGCTTATGGAACTGGAGGACAGGGTGAAGGCATGATAATTATACCTATGATGATTATACTTGGAGTTATGGCTTTAATACATTTTTTTGTAACTACCATTCAATATGGGGTGTTTATTTATATAATAATAGCGTTATTAGTAAATATTTTTGCTTGGAAAAAAGCATTTAAAATTGTTCTATAAAAGATAACCTGGCCTCGGAAACTTGCCAGGTTATTTTTTTATACAAATTTATATATGAGGCTTTATTGGAGGAAGTTGAGTTAATGTATTATATGAAGCTAATTAGAATTATGTTAATAATTCTAATTAAAACATGTAACTTTAATTTTTTCTTGTAGCACTTATCCGTTAAAATTTCTAGCTATTTTGATTATTATACAATCAAAGTCCAACCTTTATACAATCTTAATACCATGGCAGACAATCTTAATCCAATCTTTATATAGTAAATGATAGTATTAATCTATTGATAGGGACAGGCAACCTAAAAAAAGTAGCAATAAAAGGAGGTAATACAATGTTAGATGTAATAATGGTTGTTTCCATTGCAGTAGGTTTTGGTCTTTTGTTTTTGTTTACAAATTTTGTTGAAAAACAGATTAGTAAAAAATAAAAAAATGTTGAATCTTCATTAATTATTAAAGGAGAAACATTATGAATATTGATTTGGTAGAAAAAAATTTTTTGCAATTAGAGAGCGAACTAATTGGTTTTGAATTTTACGTTCCAACTGATAATCACAGTAGTGGATTTAACAGATGTGAAATTTTTGTCATAAGTGAAATTCAAGGCTCAAAAATAACATATTCAGTAACTGAAGAAGGGTATGGAATGAAAGAACTTACATTTGCAGAACTAATGAATCGTTATCCTGAGTTCACATTTAATAAAATACTAGCATTTCAAGGTGAATTTGAAACTTGGGGAAGATTTTATGATGCTATTATAGGAAAAATCAAACTAAATCTAATATCAATATAGGGGGTGTTCGTTTTGATTGGATTAATTATTATAGCAGTTTTACTATTTGCTTATTTAGGATACGCACTATTAAATCCTGAAAAGTTTTAGAAAATTATTTAAAAAAGTGGAGGTAGTAATATGGGAACATTACAAATGGCAATTATACTTATTATTTTTGTTCTGCTTTGCATTCCAGCTGGTAAATATCTTTACAAGGTAGCAGAACACGAAAAGACTTTTGGAGATCCTGTATTTGATAAAATAGATAATATCATATACAAAATCGTTGGTATAACAAAAGAGGATATGACTTGGAAACAATATATCATCGCATTAATTTCTAGTAATGCAGTAATGGTTTTTGCGGCCTATTTGATTTTGAGAATACAATCAATTCCTATTTTGAATCCTAATGGTATAGGAAAAATGGAGCAGGGATTAACATTTAATACCGTAATAAGTTTTGTTACTAATACAAATATACAGAATTACAGTGGTGAATCTGGACTTTCCAATTTAAGTCAGACACTCGTAATTACATCGTTTATGTTTGTTGCGGCCTCAACTGGACTTGCAGTAGCATGGGCATTTATGAGAGGGCTTGCTGGAAAGAAAAAACACGGAAATTATTATGTGGACTTAACAAGAATTATAACAAGAATATTACTCCCAGTTTCGATTATAGTAGCAATATTTTTTATTCAGCAGGGAGTTCCACAGACATTTTCAGCTGATAAAACAGTAACTACTATAGAAGGAACTCTTCAAGATATACCACTAGGACCTGTAGCAAGTCTTGAAGCAATAAAAATGCTTGGAACAAATGGAGGAGGCTTTTTCGGTGCAAATTCTGCCCATCCTTTTGAAAATCCAACACCATTTACAAATGCAGTTCAAATATTTTCTATCTTATTTTTGGCAGGTTCAACGGTAATATGTTTTGGTCACATGATTAAGAAGAAAAAGCAAGCTACAGCAATATTTATTGCCATGAGTATTTTGCTAGTAGCAACACTTTCTATAGCGTATCCGGCTGAGAAAGTTGGTAATCCTGCACTTGCAAGAATTGGGTTAAGTCAGAGTATGGGGAATATGGAAGGTAAGGAAGTCAGGTTTGGTATATCGGGCTCATCATTATTTGCCGTGGCTACAACAGCTACATCTGATGGAGCTGTAAACAGTATGCACGATTCATTAACCCCAATAGGTGGACTTATAACAATGTGCAATATGATGCTTAATGTAATTTTCGGAGGAAAAGGTGTAGGCTTCATGAACATGCTCATGTATGCAATTCTTACCGTATTCCTATGTGGGCTTATGGTTGGAAGAACCCCGGAGTATTTAGGGAAAAAAATAGAAGGAAAAGAAATAAAATTAATTGCACTTGGAATATTGTTGCATCCATTTTTTATTCTAATTGGAACTGCGGTAGCATTAAGCTCCAAAGTTGCATTAGCTACTGTAAGTAATCCAGGATTTCATGGATTATCAGAGATAGTATACCAGTATTCGTCGGCCGCTGCTAACAATGGTTCTAGCTTTGCAGGACTTGGAACTAACGTTATGTTCTGGAATTATAGTACAGGAATTGTAATGCTATTTGGAAGGTATTTAACCATGATATTACTTCTTGCAGTATCAAGTTCCTTAGCTGCTAAAAAGTCTGTACCTATAACAGATGGAACATTTAAAACAGACAATACAATGTTTATTGTAATATTGTTAGTTATAGTATTAATAATAGGTGCTTTAACATTTTTGCCAGCATTGGCACTAGGACCAATTGCAGAGCATTTAACACTATAGCAACTATGAATCTTAGATGTGTAGAAAATAATTAGACAAGGAGAATAAAAATATGAGTGATAAAAATAGAAAATCTAAATTTATTACAAAGGATATATTACATGAAGTTGTTATAGAATCTTTTAAGAAAATCAACCCCAAATATATGATAAAAAAACCAGTTATGTTTGTGGTTGAAGTTGGTTTCTTTATATCTTTAGTACTTACATTTTTTCCAGGGTTGTTTGGAGATCAAGGCAAAAATTTGAGAGTTTATAATTTTATTGTAGCAGTAATATTGTTTATAACATTACTTTTTGCAAATTTCGCAGAGGCAGTAGCAGAAGGACGTGGCAAGGCACAAGCTGAAAGTTTAAAAAAGACGCGTAAAGATACTATAGCAAAGCTAATAGATAGCAATGGAAATGTTAAAACTATAAATGCAAATGAATTGAAAAAAAATGATATAGTAATAGTTGAAAATGGAGATATGATTCCCAATGATGGTGAAGTAGTTGAAGGTATTGCCTCGGTTGATGAATCAGCTATAACTGGTGAATCAGCTCCAGTAATGAAGGAAAATGGTGGGGATTTTGCTTCTGTTACTGGGGGAACAAAAGTTGTAAGCGATTGGCTAAAAATTAAAATAACTGCTAAACCAGGAGAATCATTTTTAGATAAAATGATAGAGCTTGTAGAAGGTGCATCAAGGCAGAAGACACCAAATGAAATTGCACTTAATACTGTGCTTATTTGTTTAACACTTATATTTCTTATTGTTATAGTAGCACTTTATCCTATGGCTATTTATTCACATGTTAATATTCAAATATCTACGTTGATTGCACTGCTAGTATGTTTAATACCTACAACTATAGGTGGACTTTTATCTGCCATTGGCATTGCAGGTATGGACAGAGTTACTAGGTTTAACGTAATAGCTATGTCAGGAAAAGCTGTTGAAGCTTGTGGTGACGTGGATACAATGATTTTGGATAAAACGGGAACAATCACTTTTGGAAATAGGCTTGCAGCAGAATTTATACCAGTTGGTAAATCAAAAATTATGGACCTTATAAATTATGCTGTAATGTGTTCAATAAAAGATGATACCCCAGAGGGAAAATCTATAGTTGAACTTGGCAAAAAGCTAGGAACAACCATTAATCCAACGGAATATGAAAATCTTAATTTTATTGAGTTTTCAGCACAAACAAGAATGAGTGGACTGGATTTAAGTGATGGAACTTTAGTTAGAAAGGGTTCAGATGATGCCATAAAAAATATGGTGAAAGAACTGGGCGGTATTATTCCTCAAGATTTAGAAGCGGCAGTGAATAAAATTGCAAAACTTGGAGGAACTCCTCTTGTAGTTTGTGTTGATAACAAAATATATGGTGTGATCTACCTTAAGGATACAGTAAAACCAGGACTTCCTGAGAGATTTGCAAGACTTCGACAAATTGGTATAAAAACAATAATGTGTACAGGTGATAATCCTTTAACTGCTGCAACTATAGCTAAAGAAGCCGGAGTTGATGGGTTCATAGCTGAATGTAAACCTGAAGATAAAATTGAAGCCATCAAAAAGGAACAAGCAGAAGGAAAGCTTGTAGCTATGACTGGTGATGGAACTAATGATGCTCCAGCTCTTGCACAGGCAGATGTGGGCATTGCAATGAATAGTGGAACAACTGCAGCTAAGGAAGCTGCTAATATGGTGGATTTAGATTCAGACCCAACAAAAATACTTGAAGTGGTAGAGATAGGTAAACAACTTCTTATAACTCGTGGTTCACTTACAACTTTCAGCATAGCCAATGATGTAGCTAAGTATTTTGCAATAATACCGGCTATGTTCACACTTGCTATACCACAGATGAATGTATTAAATATTATGGGACTTAAAAGCCCATCTAGTGCTATACTATCAGCTTTAATATTTAATGCAATAATAATACCAGCACTTATTCCAATAGCTATGAAAGGTGTAAAGTACAGACCAATGAAATCAGAAGCAATTCTTTTAAGAAATATGCTTGTATTTGGTCTTGGAGGTATAATATTACCATTTATTGGTATAAAAATAATCGATATGATAATAAGCCCATTATTAATGTTTTAATAGGAGGAGAGATACGTTATGAAGATTTTAAAAAAATCTATATTAATAACTATAGTATTTATGGTAATTTGTGGGCTTGCTTATCCTGCACTTATCACAGGCATAGGACAATTGTTTTTTCACAGTGAGGCTAATGGAAGTATGGTTACAGCAGACGGTAAAGAAGTAGGTTCTGCACTTCTAGGTCAGAACTTTACCAGTGATAAATTTTTTCATGGAAGGGTTTCATCAGTGAATTATAACACTTATACAGAAGCAGATACAAAACCTGATAAGACAGGGAAAACAGCTTATAGTGGTGTTGGGTCAGGTTCACAAAACTTGGGACCTTCTAATAAAGCACTTCAGGACAGGGTTCAAAAGGATATACAAGATTTTTTAAAGTCCCATCCCGGAGTTAAAAAAGAGGATATACCAACTGATTTACTAACAAGTTCAGCCTCAGGGCTTGATCCTGATATTAGCCCTGCATCTGCAAAGATTCAAATACCAGCAGTTTCAAAAGCATCAGGAATAAGTGAAACAGATCTTCAGAAAATAGTCGACAAATATACAGAGGGAAGAACCTTAGGGGTATTTGGAGAGCCAAGAGTAAATGTACTTAAATCAAACCTTGAAATTGCTTTACTTCTGAAGAATAAGTAAGGAGGTTTACAAAGTGAAAAAGTTAATCTTTGTAGTAGTCATCGTGATAACTATTGTTTTTTCAGTAGGATTGGAGAAAAATTCATACACGAAAAATTCTTATAGGGGGAAATATGTATCACAAAATAACGTAATACTAGAACTTGATAAAAATAACAATTGTACAATAATAAATACTATATATAAAGATGATTTTTATTCATATGGCACCTATGCTGTAAAGGATAATAATATAAAAATTACGATGAACAATAAAGCAGATTATTATGGACGGATTCCTATAAAAGGAAAGGTTTATGGAAGCAAAATTGAGCTTACTGATAAAAATATAGACCATACTTTTATAAAACAATAATGTAACAATTGGAAAGTATTATTCAAATTATTGAATAATACTTTCCTTGTTTGTGCAGGACATAAAAAATAGTCAGTCAGTAATATATTTGATGTGATGTTTTCTTCCATAGGTTTTAAAAATATTATAATGGTATAATATAATAAATAATAGAGAAATATCAAATAAACATACATAAAAGAGGTGATGTGGAAGTGTATACACTAAAAAATATAAAACCGAAGGTTAAAACATCTATTGGAGAAGTTTTTAAAGTGAGCATCATCATGACAATAGCTACAATTATTGATCTGATATTTTATCATATAGGTTTTAAAGAGGATAATATTATTTTAATTTATATTTTGGGTGTAATTTTGGTATATATAAAAACAAACGGATATTTAACAGGAACCATTTCATCAATAATATCAGTAATGCTTTTTAATTTTTTTTTCACAGAACCTAGATATTCTCTTCAAGTTTATGACAAAAGTTATTTGGTTACATTTCCTATAATGTTTATTGTTGCTATTACAATAGGAACTCTTACTACTAAAATTCAAAGAGAAGCTTCTGCTACTTCTGAAAGAGAAAAACAAACACAAATTCTATATAAAGTAAGTAAAAAATTATTAAGTGCAATAGGAACCGATGAGGTTGTGTCTATAGGAATTAAGTACACGTCAAGGCTTTTAAACAGAACAGTAGTGTGTTATTTAGAAGAGGACAGCAAACTGAAAGCTCCATCTATCTATGATGCTGAAGAAAAAGACAAAGACAGTATTATTTTAAGTAAGGATGAACAAGCAGTGGCATATTTGACGTTCTTGAATGGTAAAGAATCAGGAGCAGGAACTAATACTTTTTATAGAGCTCATGGTTATTATATGCCTATGAAAGGTCAAAAAAAATTATTGGGCGTTATTGGGATATCTTGCTTTGAAGGATTCCTGAAGCCAGAACAAAAATTCATTTTTGAAACAGTAACAAGTCAAATTGTTATAGCCTTAGACAGAGAAATTCTCTCAAAGGAACAGGAAGCCTATAAAATGGAGATTGAAAGTGAACGATTAAGGGGTAATCTATTAAGATCAATTTCTCATGATTTGAGAAGTCCTCTGGCCGGGATTAAGGGAGCTGTAGGCACAATTATTGAAAATGGAGAACTTATTTCGGAGGAGACAAAAAAAATTCTTCTTGAAGGCATTTATGGAGATACGGAATGGCTTATAAGATTAGTTGAAAATTTACTTAGTATGACTCGTTTTGATGAAGGAAAAATGAAAATAAACAAGAATTTAGAGGCAGTAGAGGAAGTTATTTCTGAGTCAATTCATATAAGTAATAAACAACATAAGGAAAATAAAATTAAGGTAAATATGCCGAAAAATCTTATATTGCTTCCTATGGATGGAAGTTTAATTGAGCAGGTACTAATAAATTTAATTGATAACGCTATAAAATTCACTCCCAAGGAAGCTTACATTGAAGTAAAGGTTTATGAAAAAGCCAAAAATGTTTTTTTTGAAGTAATTGATAATGGCACAGGTATTTCAGATGAAATATTACCCTATATTTTTGATCGATTTTTTACAAATGGAAGTAAAATATCAGATTCCAGACGTGGAGTAGGGCTTGGGCTTACTATTTGCAACTCCATAGTTGAAGCACATGGTGGCAAAATTGAAGCTTTTAATAATGAAGACCACGGTGCTACATTTAGGTTTTATATTCCAAAAGAATAATGGGATAAATTAAAATATTGATCTAAAGGAGAGAATAAGGATGGACAACAAACCGTATATTCTAGTAGTTGAAGATGATAAACATATTAGGAACTTTATTATAGCGGCATTATCAGCACAAGGATATAAGTGCATAGAAACTGATAATGGAATTGAAGCCATAGCACTTTCTTTATCACATAATCCAGATCTCATAATATTGGATCTTGGACTTCCTGATATTGATGGAATAGAGGTTATAGCCAAAATACGGGAATGGTCAAAAATCCCTATAATAATTGTTTCTGCAAGAGAAAATGAAAGACAAAAAGTTGAAGCACTAGACAAGGGAGCAGATGACTATTTGACAAAACCATTTGGCATTGGAGAATTACTGGCAAGAATACGAGTAGCACTTAGACACTTTTTTATAAACGAAACTCAAGATAAAAGTATGGATATTTTTAAAGTTAAAAAGTTGTGCATTGATTTTACTAAGAGACAGGTAATAATAAATGATGAAAAAATACATTTGACACCAATAGAATATAAAATAATGGAACTGCTTTGTAAATATTCAGGAAAGGTATTAACGCACAATTTTATTATTAATGAAATTTGGGGGTCTGCAATTGGAAATGAAACTCAATCCCTTAGAGTTTTTATGGCAGGTCTTAGAAGAAAGATAGAAAAGGACCCTGCTCAGCCAGAGTATATTTATACAGAAGTTGGGGTGGGGTATAAATTAGTAGATGAGTAGCAAATTTGAAAATTTAGAATAAAATTTTTAGTTGTCTCCAAATGGAGACAACTAATTTTTTTACCCCTAGGAAAATAAATAAAGTAATAAATTCACAATATAATAAATATATTGTCGAAAGTAATCAACTAGTGTAATGTTATATACAGTGAATAGTTATAAAAAGTTAATATCTTATTTTATTTTGAGGGGTGATTATTAATGCAATGGATTAAAAATTTGAAAATGATTCAGAAACTATTATCAGCATTTATTTTATTAGCATTTTTTATAGGTATCGTTGGACTCATTGGGATAAATAATATGAAAAGCATTAATACAAATACAAATAATATTTATAATTTAGATTTAATAGGTGTTAATGATATTGTCAACCTTAAAGCAAATTTGTTACAAGCTAAAGTAGATTTCTTATTAATTACTGATTTTAATAAGAAAAATGATTTACAAAAAAACAAAGATGATATTACAGCTATGAAAACTGAAAATAATTTATTTATTACACAATACAAGACAACGATTACCACTGAACTAGATAGACAACAATTTGCAGAATTTGAAAAATTACTTGTGGTTTACCGCACGGATAGAGATGAACTAATTAAGCAAGTTGATGCAGGTAACTATGATAAAGCAAATGAACTCTATCCAAGTGTAACAAAAGCTACAAGTGATGCATTAGCAATTCTAGAAAAAGAGAGAATATTAACTGTTGGTATGGCCAAGGTTAATTTTCAAAAAAGTAATGTATCATATAATGGTGCTACAAGACAAATTATTCAAATTATTTTTATAGGATTATTTATTGCTATTGCATTAGGAATATTTATTTCTGTTGCGATTTCAAGAAAAATAAAAAAGGTTTTAGCGGTTGCTGAGGCTCTTGGGGAAAATGATTTATCAAAAACCATTGATATGGATAGTAAAGATGAAATTGGAACTTTAGCAAAAGCCTTAAATAAAGCAATAACAAATCTAAAGACTTTAATAGGAGAAATATCAGAAAGCTCGAGCGATATTAGTGCTACCAGTGAAGAATTATCTGCAACAACAGAGGAAATATCATCAAAAATGGAAATTGTCAATGAGTCAGTAAGACAAGTATCCCTAGGAGCGGAGCAGTTAAGTGCAACCACAGAAGAGGTAAATGCAACTACAGAAAACATTGCAGATAATGTGGATTCAGTTACAGTTAGAGCACATGAAGGAAATGAGATTTCAAAAAATATAGTAGTAAAAGCAAAACAAGTTAGGATAAATGCTGAAAATAGTTCAAGTACAGCAGATGACTTATATTTTGAAAAGCAAAAAAGCATATTAAAAGCAATTGAAGAAGGTAAAGTTGTTAGTGAAGTTAAAATAATGGCAGATGAAATAGGAAATATAGCAGCTCAGACCAATCTTCTTGCACTTAATGCAGCTATTGAAGCAGCAAGAGCAGGAGAGCAAGGTAAAGGGTTTGCAGTGGTAGCTGACGAGGTTAGAAAACTAGCTGAAAAATCAACGGACACAGTTCAAAGAATTCAAGATATAACGGTAAAAGTTGAACAAGCATTTGAAAATCTTTCTGGTAATGCTAAAGATGTATTAGGTTTTATTGATGACAAAGTTAAGCCTGATTATAAATTGTTTGTAGATACAAGTAAGCAATATGGTGATGATGCTGTAGAGTTTAACAAGATATCTAGTGATATTGGAGATTCAATGAACTCAGTAAATGGAACTATATCAGAAATTAAACAAGCAATTGAAAATGTATCTGCCACAGCTGAGGAGTCAGTAGCAAGCTCAGAGGAGATATTAGCAAGTGTAAGTGAAACTGCTATGGCGATTCAAGAAATAACAAAAGCATCTCAAGGTCAAGCGATACTTGCAGAAAAATTAAATTCTATGGTTCAAAAATTTAAACTTTAGGCTATGTTTGATAGAAATGTAGAGAATCGATTATTATAATTGCCTATAATATGACATACTGTTGTCACTTGGTTAATGATATGCTTATTTAATTAAATATATAAATAATGAGCAAAAGGAGTATTAAATTATGGCAGAACCCTTAAAAAATATGTATAATGAGGAATTTTTGCGGAATTTTGGTGAGAAAGTACGTTCAGTTTACAGCAGTTTTAATGAGAAAGGATTTTTAGCTACTGCAATTGATGATACATGGAATGGACTTAAACTAAAGGAACGTATGCGACGAATTACTGAAACTTTGGGTGCCTATCTGCCAGAAGAATATAAGGATGCACTTTATGTATTGTTTGAAATTGATGAGTTATGCATCGGATTCCCATACTTGTTTTTTCCCGATTTTGTTGCTGCATATGGACAGGATGAGGGAAATTGGGAACTTTCCATGAAAGCACTAGAACGCTTTACTATAAGGTCTTCCTCGGAATTTGCTGTAAGACCATTTATTATCCATGATCCCAAAAGAATGATG
>Ga0255362_1000184_pt1 | contig 16284 bp, 18 predicted proteins | sample GFST75r2metaG_FD_186000 | JGI IMG/M metagenome (GOLD analysis project Ga0255362, IMG submission 186000)
CAATAAGAAGGCTGCAGACTTAGCAACTATAATGGCAATAATACCACAACTTAATTCAGGAACAACAGGGTTAAATACTGCAGTAAATGTGGGTGCAAATGGAAAACCAAGTTTAGTAGCAGGAGTTACATCAATATATAATGGAATAACAGATCCAAATAAAGGGTTAGCAGCAGGCGTTGGAACATTAAATACAGCAGTAAATATAGGCACAAATAAACAACCAAGTTTAGTTAAGGGTGTAACTGCACTAAATACAGCAGTAAATACAGGAACTACTAAACAACCAAGTTTAGTAGCAGGAGTTACATCAATATATAATGGAATAGCAGATCCAAACAAAGGCTTAGAGTCAGGAGTAACTTCTATATATAATGGAATAACAAATCCAGATCCTAATAAAGGATTGTCAGCAGGAATTACAGCATTAAATGCTGGTGGAAGTAAGCTTTATAGTGGGTCAAATAGTTTAGTTGCAGGTGTAAATACCTTATCAGATGGTACTGTGCAATTAAAGAATGGGTTAGGTACTTTGAACGGTAGTGTACCTCAGTTAGCTGATGGAACAAATAAATTGTATGATGGTTCAAGTACACTGTCTGACGGTATGAACAAGCTGTATGATGGTTCAGGTAAACTTTATACTGGCTTAAACGATGGTTCAGTAAAATTAAATAAAAATCTTATAAACAGTAGTAAAGCTATGGGTACATTTATTTCAGATCCATTAAGTATAAAGGAACAACCTGTAAATCCAGTAAAAAATTACGGTACAGGATTTGCACCATACTTTATACCACTTTCATTATGGGTAGGAGCTCTTATGATGTTCTTTGTTATAACTGATAAAGTGGATGATGACATAAGTGCAAGCTCATTATCATTAGTTGCAGGTAAGTATATATCTTATGGGTTTATAGGTACACTACAAGCACTACTTGTAAGTACAGTAGTTTTAACCTTGGGATTACACCCAACTAATATAGTGCTATATTATGTATTTAACATATTTATGTCCTTTACTTTTATAGCCATAATTCAATGTCTTGTATTCTTGCTAGGGCAAGTAGGAAGGGCACTGGCAATAGTGCTATTAATTCTTCAATTAACGGCGTGTGCAGGTACATTCCCATTAGAGGTTGTACCAAAGTTATTTAAAGTTCTAAATCCATTTATGCCATTTACCTATTGTGTATCTGCGCTTAGAGAAGTAATCTCAGCAACATCAGTAGATTATGGATTACTAGCTAAAGACTTAACAGTTCTAGGGTGTATTTTAGCAGCAGCTCTAGTTATATCTGTATTGTTCAAGGGCCATGCAGATAAAGTGAAAGCAGCAATACATTCAAATAATGAAATGTAAAATACTTTCTATATAAAATATGGCTGCAATTAGTTTGTGTAAACAAATCTATTTGCAGCCATATTTTTATTGGATTTTCTGTTTAGGTAGAAGATGGTCATTAATGTTTTACTGGCTAGGTGCAGTGTTCATAAATAAATATTGCCATTGAAAAAATCATTCTAGAATAATGACTCTTAAAGTTTATATTGCAGAGTTCACTTATTTTGTCTAGTCTATTTTTTAATGTATGTCTATGTATAAATAATTTGCTACAAGTCTCAGCGGTACTACATTCATTAATTAAATAGAGATTAAGTGTTTCAAGGTAAGAACTTTTATGTAAAGCGTCATAGTCGAGAACAGGACCTAATGTTTCATAGGCAAATTTAAGATCGTGGTCACTGTGATGCAATATCTCAAACATTTTAAAGAGCTCTATATCTTCAAATGAGCAAATCCCCTTCATGCCACCAAGTTTCATTAATATTTGCTGGCTTGCCAGTGCATCATTAAACGAAACTATTAAGTTATTAACGCTAATTAGAACACTGGTACCAATTAAAAAAGTCATATTAAGTTCTTTAGATAAGTTTGTAAGTATTTTTGAAAGATCAAAATATAGGTTTTTAAGGGAAAAATCATCGTTTAAGGAAACTATATATAATATTTTTTTACCCGATAATTCTATTTTTGTGGTGCAGTTTATACTAGAAAAATAAGCTTTTATTTTATCTACGCTTTTTACTACAATATCATTTGTCACTATATTTTTATCATTAGAGGAAATAGTAAGTAAAAAAAGGTGCATTGGATAAAGTGTTTCGGTATTTAGCATTTTATTTGTATCATTAGAGATATCTTTCAAAATTACCTCGAGTTTGTTTTTAAGGTTTACGAAATCGGAATCACCATTTAGATTAAGTTGTAGATTTATGTTATCAATCAAAGTTCGGGTTATGTATGAAAAAGTGAGAGTTTGTGGCAAATTAATTACAGGGAAATTATATTTATTTGCAGCATCTATAATATATTTGGGGATTTCAGATATGTAGTATCCAGTTTGTATAGCAAGTCCCGCAAGGCCCTTGGCTTTAAGCCTTAAAATTATATCTTTATAAAGTTTTTCATTATCCATTTCATAACCAGTTGTGATTAAAAGTTCGCCTTTTTGAAGAGAATCTAAAGCGTCTAATATTTCCATTAGATTTATCCACAACAGCTCATTATCACTGCCATCTATTCCAGCTACAATTGTTGCACCTTCAAGAAGGTTATTTTCTATAATATTTCGAACAAGAAAGGCCAAGGTATTATCCCCCTTAATTAAAGTGATTACTGATATTATATATTAATTATACAAAAAAATAAAGGGAGGCCCCGCTCCCTAAAAATGTCTGTTAACCATTTCAGTAACTGCAAAAGTTGCCACATCATCTGCAAATTTACCAGGACCAAAACCAGCATCATAGCCAAGTTCTTTTGCTAGCCTTTGGGTTATTCTTGCACCACCACATATAAGCACAAATTTATCTCGCAGGTTTTCAGCTTCAAGAAGCTCAACTAAATTTGTTAGGTTTTTAATGTGAACATCTTTTTGAGTTACCGTTTGAGAAACTAAAAGTACATCTGCGTTTAATTCAAGAGCTTTTTTTATAAAGTCTTCATTTTCAACTTGGCTTCCAAGATTATAGGCTTCAATCATAGCATAACGTTCAATTCCATAATGACCTGCATAACCCTTCATGTTCATTATTGCATCTATACCAACAGTATGGGCATCTGTTCCAGTGCTTGCACCAACTATAACGACTTTCCGCTTTATATTAGTTCTAATATACTCATCTGTTTCAGCCATGGTCATAACACTAGCATCTTGAGTCTTGATATTTATAGAAGTATAATCTACGCTGCAATTAAGGCTTCCATACACAATATAAAAAGTAAAATCTTTATCTAGTTTCTTGTGGCAAACTACATCTGGAGATGTGAGTCCCATTTTTTCACCTAGAAGTCTAGCTGCTTCTGTAGATCTCTCTGAATCTTCTAGGGGGAGTGTAAAACTAACTTGCACCTTGCCATCATTCATAGTGTCACCATAAGGTTTAACAGATTTTAATTGGAGTGTTTTATCAAATTCTTTTTTTTCCAGAGAATATAATCCACCGCTCATAATAACCTTCCTTTCTATTTGTTATTTCTTAGATGATGCCTTCATTAATTCTAAAAATGGATTAAAATATTCATCATCTTTTACAATAACGCCATCAAGGCCCTTACCCATATCCCTTGATCTTTTAATTCCTCCAAAAGCTCCTTTTTCAAGAGTATTAAATAGCCCATCTCTCTCAATATCCATTAAAAGGTTATAGGCTTCATTTAGTACAAAATCTGCTCTCTTTTGGATTAAACCATTCTCTTTAAACTCTATTTCATCACCTAGATTTTTCATCGAGTTAAACACATAAGAAGCATTTTCAATAGAGAGCGCTCTGTCAGACATAAAAGGTGTGTGAAGTGCTTCAGTAAGCATGCCTAAAAGGTGAATCTTTTGATTTGTCATCACTGATACCATGTTAAATAAGGTGTCTTGGACCTGTCCTTTAAATATATTTCCTGTCATGTATTTTGTTGGAGGCATATATTTTAAAGGAGCCTTAGGAAAGATTTCTCTAGCCATTTGTGCCTGGGCTAATTCGTAAACAAAAGCATTTTCCATGTCTGGGTCCATTTCAAATGCATGACCAAGACCCATTTGTTCTTCTTTAAGACCAGCCATAAGGGCAAATTGCTCATTTATAAATTGGGAAGCAAGTACAGTATGAGCTTCTTCAAAGGCGTCAGAAGTAGTCAGATAATTGTCTTCACCTGTGTTTATTATCACTCCGGCATAGCCATTTATAACTCTTGAAAAATATTGATCAACTAAGGTCCTTTTCATGTTTATATCTCTGAAAAGTATACCGTATAAGGCATCATTAAGCATTACATCAAGTCTTTCAAAAGCTCCCATAGCTGCGATTTCACTCATACATAGACCGGAGCAATAGTTACAAAGTCTTATATATCTTTTTAGCTTATGACCTACGTCGTCTAGTGCGTTTCTCATTAGTCTAAAATTCTCTTGGGTAGCATAGGTTCCACCAAAGCCTTCAGTAGTTGCGCCATAGGGAACATAATCAAGAAGACTTTGTCCTGTGGTTCTTATTACGGCTATAATGTCTGCCCCTTGTTTTGCAGCGGCAACAGCTTGGGTTATATCCTCATATATGTTTCCAGTTGCTACAATTACGTATAAATAAGGCCCTTCTTTGTCACCATAAAGTTCTAAAGTCTTATCCCTAATTTCTTTATTAGCCTTTATTATTTTTATTGCCTTCTCAGCTGTTTTTATTGCATTCTCAATTGTATCTACCTCATCTATTGATTTGAACTCAGTAAGATCTATGCGTCCCATGGAAACTTCTTTAGCTATTTCTTCTGGGGTAAGTCCAGTAATTAGCATAGCATTACTTAAATAATAGGCTATACCTTTTGATAGAGCATTTTTACTATAAACATTGTCCACAACAATATTTGGAAGAGGAACACCGTTTTTATCTACTCCATCAATGCCAAATAGTCTACATATGGTTCTTTCAACTGAAACAGTGGTATGTTTATCTATAAAATTTTGAACTTCTAAAGATATATTATGAGCACAAGCTCTTGCCTTATTTGCTATTTCAAAATTAAGATTCAGTTTGCTTTTCATTTTTTTGCCTCCCTGTATACATTTTCTCAGCAATTTTTATAATTTCGCTATCAATGCCTATAAGTGAACATATATTAAGTGCATCTCTAGGAACTACAGCATCTTTATCCATTTTCTCTAAAGTGTAATCCATAAGGTTATTTATAATTTTAAGATAATTTTCATCTGAGGTATAAGAAGTTTTAAGGGCAGTAAAATCTATATTTTTGAGACCCTTTACTTGATAATGTTTTTTTGCAAGGGTGCAAACTCCATCGTAGTGAGTTGTTAAAACGGATACCGAAGAAAATTTGTTTAAGTAAGAGACCAAAGCCTTAGTCAAATTACTACCTTCTTCTGGATTAGTACCTCTTGCAAACTCATCAATTAGTAAGATTCCATTTTCATATTTAAGCTTTTCAAGTGCTTTCTTTACCTGAACTATTTCACTACCAAAACTGCTAAGACCCGTTTGAGGTGAGCTAGAATCTTCATATAAAAAATAGATAAAGTCAAAAGGAAAAAATTCAAAAGTTTTAGCAAATGAGAAAAATCCTAGGCTAGCCAGAATGCAATTGAGGGCAATTACGCTTAGAATTACAGTTTTACCACCCATATTTGCACCAGTAATTACAGAACTGCCAAGAGAGACTTCAATGGAGATGGGATAAAAAATCCCGCCACGTTTTGTAACCTCATTTTTTATAATTGGATGAACTCCATTTTTCATCCTTATTGTATTTTTACTCCTAGCAATCGGGCGGCACATATCATAGTCTATGGCAAGCTTAGCTTTGGAAAATAGAATATCCAGTTTTCCTATGTTTGAAGTGAAATCCAATAATTTCTCTGTATATTTTAAAATTTCCGATGATAACATTTTCCTTATTTTAAATTCTTCTGATTTTTCTTCATTTATCATAGATGCTCTTTCTCTCAAAAGTTCATTTTGTTTATTTAAATCCTTTTCTTTAAAAAGTAATTTATCTATGGAAGCTTTTTTGCTTCGCACTTTTATGAGAAACTGAGAATAGTCATTATAAATATAAAAACTGTTCGTTTCACTTTTGTGAGGATTAAGTTTTTTATAAACAGCTGAAAGATCAAATAAAGTAATGCCCGTAAGTAAAAGGTTACTGTTTTCATATATTTGTTTTAATTCCATGGATAGTAAGGTGAAATTTTTGATTTCATAAAGTTCAACCTCATCCAGCACTTCTCCTAGGCTACATTTTATAAATGTATTTCTAATGTCTCTAAATCTCCCTAATAGATCAGTGAAATTATTATAAAATTTATCATTTCTAACCTTTGTAATACATTTTTCTATGTTATCATATTCAGTACTAAGGGTATTTATATCTGTAATTTGTTTTAGGTTATAGATTAGGCTATGTCCGAAAACAGTAGAAATACACATGCTGTCCAATATATTAAAAAAACCAATCTTTTCTAAACTTTTTTTATCTAAATCTATCATATAAATCACATCCTAGTGCTGATTTAAAACATTAAAAACAGGGATATTTATGCTACTTTTTAATCTAGATTCAATAGCTTTATAGTCTAAGAAATATCCAGAGATAGACTTTGGATTTACGCTTATGCCAATTATATTTATTTTCTTTAAGCACTGAAATTGTCCACCCTTATCTAGAAATCTAGAATAACTGTCCATATCTAAAAATAATTTTGTACCATCCTCAATTATAAATACCACAGTACTCACATTGAAATGTGAATTTAATATATCTATGAAAAGTGAATTTGTAATAGCGCCTTTTATAAAAACATATCTTAAGTCATAACTGAAATTGGATATGATTTCCTTTGAAGAACCCAGGCTGGTTTTTGCTTTACTCTTTATTATTTTATTTTTATATACAAAGAGGAGCCTAGCTTGCTCCATATTATTTTTATAAAGCTCTTTGGTTTTATCCTCAGCTTCTGGCAAAGAATAAAAACATATTAATTTTAAAGTTTCGTTTACAAGAGTATTAATGTTCTCAGAGAATGCAGCTCCAATGCATAAGATTGAGGCATCAGTAATAAGTGGATCTGCAAAGGTTTTTCGTGAAAGAGCACCATCCACAAGAGTTAAATTAGCACCATATTTCTCCATGGCACATATAACTTTTTTTGTTCCATTTTTAGTGGAAGCACCAGATATCTCTGCAAAACCTGGGCTTACACTCTTTGCAATTATTATGGAGCCAAGAGGCGTATTTATATCTAATACTTCTAGTATCTCAAAAGTGACATCACTTAGAAGTAGGCTAGTTTTTGCCGAAGCAACTAGTGTTCCTTTATCAATGTATATCTTTGGTTTATTAGTTCCATATATAGTATCCTTATCTTCACCATCCATGCCTATAGAGGTAATGCCAAGGGTTCTATTTTTCAAAGCTTTTATAAGGAAGTTTAGAGTAGTTGTTTTACCAGTATTTTTTTCAAGTCCTATAATGGATAAAGTATTATAGCTATATACTTTGTTAATAAGATCAGTTAATACTTTTGACATAGTCATGCTTTTACGGTTTTAGGATTAAGCTCAGGCTCGCCAGAAAAACATTTTTCTCTAGATTTTCTTTCGGAATTTCCAGATTCAATAGTAATATTTTCTCCATTTAAAAGGCCAGAAACTCCAATTTTGTGAACTTTTTTTCGTCCAGTACATACATCACAGTGACAATCTGGATTATAATTTTTAGGTTCTTGGTATGAGGTTATAACTCCTTCAAAGTTCCTAAGGATGATTTTATCATTACTTTGACTTATTACATAATTTGGCATTATAGGTATTTTTCCACCACCACCGGGAGCATCTACTACAAAGGTTGGAACACAGTATCCTGATGTATGGCCACGAAGACCTTCAATAATTTCTACGCCTTTAGATACAGAAGTTCTAAAATGACTAAGCCCCATGGAAAGATCACATTGATATATATAATATGGTCTAACTCTTATCATAACTAGTTCGTTTACTAATTTTTTCATTACGTGGACGCAATCATTAACACCTCTTAACAAAACGGATTGATTTCCAAGAGGAATGCCAGCATCAGCTAATTTTTCGCAGGCTTTTTTTGATTCTTCTGTGATTTCATTTGGGTGATTAAAATGTGTGTTTAACCAAATTGGGTGATATTTTTTAAGCATATTTACAAGATCATCGGTTATTCTTTGAGGCATAACAACAGGAACTCTTGAACCTATTCGAATTATTTCTACATGGGGAATTTCTCTCAGCTTTTTTATTATATATTCCAAGTTTTCGTCGCTAATTAAAAGGGCGTCGCCTCCAGAGAGAAGAACATCACGTATAGAAGGATTTAAGGCAATATAGTCAATACATTTTTCAATTTGAGCCATGGGAAGACAATTATCTTTGGTGCCTGCAAATCTTCTACGGGTACAATGCCTACAATACATTGCACATTGATCAGTTATAAGTAATAATACTCTGTCAGGATATCTGTGAGTTAAACCAGGTACAGGGGAATCACCATCTTCGTGAAGGGGATCTAAAAGATCTGCACTGGATATATTTAATTCATCTATGGTAGGAACCGCCTGTTTTCTTATAGGATCATGTTTATCATTAGCATCTATTAATGATAAATAATATGGGGTTATGGCCATTCTGAATTTGCCAAGACATTTTTTTGCACCATCCTCTTCTTCTTTTGTAAGATTTAGATATTTTTTAAGCTGGTCGATATCTTCTATTCTGTTTTTTAGTTGCCATTTCCAATCGTTCCAATCGCTTAACGGGACATCTTTAAATAGTTCATAACGCTTGCCACTAATCATTACAATAATCTCCTTTCACAAAAAATTGGGTTAAGCATATCTTGTTTCAAAAATCTTTCGAAGTTTGCTGGATTCACGAAGTTCATTCAGGGCAATTTGTGCATGACCCTTTGTATAGCCATTTCCAATATAGAGTTTTATATCTTTACTAACACCTTCAGCACCAAGAGCAGCTCTAGTAAAACTTGTAGCCATTGAGAAAAAATAAGCGATGCCATCATCTCTTACAGGTAGAATAGTGGACATTTCAGTATTAGTAACATTTACGCAATTAATTGCAATATCGTATTCTTTTCCACCACTAGCAAAAAGAGCACTATCTAAGACTTTTATGGAATTTGTAGCATCGGCTAAAATAACTTCATCACAAAATCCTGTCTTAATTAGATCTTCTTTGTCTTTTTCAAAGGCAACGAGACCCACAACTTTCCCAGTTTTGCCAGCTCTTTTTTTAGCTTCATAGGAGCATAAAATTCCAGATTTACCGAAGGCTCCTAGAATAAGCACATTGTCACCTTCAGTTACAAGCTTTGATACCTGAGCTGGTGCACCAGCCACATCTAGTACTGCAAGAGCAAGATTTTCGCTTAAATCGCTAGGAAGTTTAATGCATTTACCGCTTTCAAAGAGAATAGCTTTTCCTTCTATTTCTACTCTGTCAATGTCCTTATAAATAGCGGTGATTTTTTCTATTTTTAAAGGAGTTAGTGACAATGATACTAAGGTAGCTATTTTGTCTCCAACTTTAAGATCACTCCTCCATATTAAATCCGAACCGATTTCTTCTATTGTTCCAATAAGCATTCCACCTGAACCTGTAACGGGATTTTGCATTTTACCACTTTTATTTACAATATCCATAATAGTAGTCTTAATTATTTCTAAATCCCCATGAGCAGCTTTTTCAATTTGTGAAAAGCTTGCAGAATCTATATTAAGAGCTTGAACCTTAATTAGAATTTCATTGCTAGTTATATTCATATCATTTGATATTTTAAGAGCAGCCTGTGGAAGCGTACCTTTAGGTTCTATAACTCTATGAATACCATATTTAGATGATTTCATCAGCTTTCCTCCTTAATATTTAAAATTTTTCTTGCCTCATCTGGGGTAGCAATAGTTCTTCCAAGAATATTTGCAATATGAACAACTTTTTTAACCATATCCGCATTTGAACTTGCAAGAATACCTTGTTCTATATAAAGATTATCTTCAAAACCTACACGCACGTGTCCGCCACTAGCTATAGCAATTGTCGCCATATTAAACTGGTGCTTGCCTATACCAGTTACAGTATAAACTGAATCTAAAGGGATACTTCCAACTAAGAAAGCTAAATCTCTTAGGCTTGCATTTATTCCACCGGGTACTCCTAAAACAAAATTAAATTTAAGAGGTGATTTTAAAGTTCCATTTTTGAGAAGCCTTAAAGCAGTATCAATCATTCCCTTATCAAAAACTTCTATTTCAGGTTTTATATTTAGTTGCTGCATTTTTTCAGCGAAATATATAATGGTATTTTCTGTATTTAAAAATATTTCATCTTTTCCAAAATTTAATGTTCCGCAATCAAGAGTGGCAATTTCAGGTTTTAACTTTAGAGGGCTTAATCTTTCATCATTACTCATGCCTACAGCACCACCTGTAGATGGCTGAATAATTACATCTTTGCAACACTCTTTAATACCATCAATACATTTTTTAAATATATGATAATCCTGGGTAGGAGTGCCATCATTTTCTCTTACGTGTAGATGGATTATGCTGGCACCTGCTCTATAGGCTAGGTTAGCCTCATTTATAATTTCATCCACGGTATAAGGAACATTTGGATTTTGATTCTTAGTTACCTCGGCACCACATATTGCTGCTGTAATAATTAAATTTTCCACATTTTTGGCCTCCAAGATTATTTTTTTCTTTGTTTATCTTTTGGGACAACACAAGTTCCTTTTGCTTTACAAACAACAATAGCCTGATTTAAAAGATCAGCAGCAGAATCGTTAATGTCAGGTCTTGGGGATATGATTTTTCTTGCCTCAAATGTCATGGTCCGAGAAGTATTTCCTGATTTTACGATTTTTCCGCTAGCTTCTATGAAATCACCAGCAAAAACAGGTGCTATGAATTCAATACTTTCATAAGCTTTAAAAAGCCCCTCATCTCCATCATATTCAATTAAAAGCTCTGTTGCTATATCACCGAATAGAGCAAGTATTCTTGCTCCATCTACTAAATTTCCACCATAGTGAGCATCACTAGAACTCATTCTTAGCCTTATAATCGATTGGTACAAATTTAAAACCCCCTATAATTTAAATAAAATCAATATATATGTATAATATGATAAAAAAACAGAATGTTTATTATCATATTAATAAATAATCGCTATTTTAATTATAATTTATTTCAAAATTTCATTCAATGAACCAAATGTACGTAATTAACAGATAAATATGGACATAGTGTCCATATTGAAAGGAATTATATAAAAGTGTAGATGAGACAGTAGGAGAAATCGCTTTTAAGCAGTAAAAGAGCAGCACTATAAGTCCTATAATAAACAGTAATTATAAGATTTAATAAAAAGGATATATATCAATACGTAAATATTCGTTGAAAACTGGTATATTGAGGAATATAATGTATTTATAATTAGGATTTACGAGGGGATGAATTTTATATGGAGGATAATGTACATAAAACAATATATGAAACGTATATAGATAAGATAAATGAACACATAGAAGACAAAGAAATTTATGAAAGCGCGATTTATCAATGTAATGCACTTGAAAAAACAATGTCATTAAGTCAACAACTATTATTTCTAGAATTAGAAAAATCTGTTGAAACAATTAAGAATATTCAGTTAGAATATATATATAAAATTGGATTTGAAGATGGTAAAAATGCTAAATAATATTTACTTATTTGTTTAGTATTTTTTTTATGTGGCTATCAAGGGCACCAACTAATATTTGCCTATGAGATTTATCAAGATCTTCAAAGCTTTCATCATTTTTGAAGTAACCTTCATTTGCTAAATCTAATATTATTCTATCCAATAGATTCACGTTATCTAAAGATTTAATTTCGTAGTTCTCGTCTCCAATAAGGTTACCTACTGTAGTATGGTAGAGTTTAGCTAATCTTTCAATTATAACTAGATTAACAGAACGAATATTATTTTCCCAGTGCCCAATGGCTCCTTTGCTAACGCCAATTGCATCTGCAACTTGTTGCTGTGTAATGCCGGATTTCTCTCTATATTCTCTTAGATTTTTACCTATATTAATCATTAATAACATCCTTTCTAAGTAGGTTTATACTACTAATTGTAGACTAAATTTAAATGAAATAAAAGCGAACAGTATGCGAACACGGGAAAAAAATTATATTTTTTTTAATATTATTGACTTTCTATATTGCAATGTATACAAAATGTATACTATAATGTATATAAAGATACATAACGTATATATTAAATAATAAATATAAAGGGTGATTGTATATGGAGTATATTAATGAAGCTAGTAAATATTTAAGTATATATTTAGATTTAAAAGTGGCGCAGGAAAATTTAGAGGATGAAATAGATACAACTAAATCTGAATTAAGCATATTTAGAAAAGAGGAGAGTATGCATAATAGTGATTTTATATTTAACAAAGTTTTTAAAATAAAAAGGATGGAGAGTAATCTAAGTAGTACAAAGAAAACTATGATGGAAATCTCCAATGCACTCAATGATTTAAGCGCATATGAGAAAAACATATTGATTCTTTATTATATTAATGATTTAAGAAATGATTTAATATATAAAAAATTAAAGTGTAGTGAGCGAAAATTTTATGAAGACAAGGCAAGAGTAATCAGGAAATTTGCAATTAATTTATTTCATATAAGGGTTGCAGTGTAATACTTAAATGCAGAAATAGTGCAGTGAATTTGATTTCAAGCGTGATATAATTAGTTATAACGTAATAAGAAATATTCAAGGCGCTGAGATGAGAATCAGTGCCTTTATTGTTTGGAGGGGTAATATGGATTATGTAAGGGAAGCAAGCGAGTATTTAAAGAGTTATTCATATTTAAAAATATCAGAGAGAAATTTAAAAGAAGAAATAGAGGAAATAGAAGAGGAACTACTAAATGTTAAGGAAGTTCATTATTCGGACATGCCAACTGGTTCTAATAAAAATAGACCTGATGATGAACTAGTTAACAAAATATTTATACTGGATAAATATAAAAATAAATTACAAAAAACAATAGAATCAACAGAACAAATAGTTTTAGCTCTAGGTAAGCTTCCACAGTATGAAAGGGAATTGTTAACTTATTATTACATAGATGGGCTCAGAGACTTTTGTGTTTATGAAAAGTTAAATTGTAGTGAGAGGAAATTTTATTCTGATAAATCAAAAGCAATAAGAAAGTTTGCAATTCAGTTGTTTGGAATTGAAGTTATATATTAAAATTTGCATAAAGTGTGCAGTGAATTTGATTTACAACCTGATATAATATAGCTATAGCGAAAGAAAAACAGTTAGAGCACTGGCAATTGTCAGTGCTCTAACTGTTTTTAGGAAACCGGCATGTAAATGTGGGTTTTATTTTTTTCTTAAAAAGAGGGTGCAAAAATGATTAGAGCGTGGTTAGGAGGTAAAGAAATTTATTTAAAGCAAAAAACAAGTTTAGAAAAGTTAATAGAAGTAATAGGTTCCAATGATCAGGTTGTGATAAAACTTATTGATATGAGTGCAGCTAGTTTTGTAATTGGAAATTTTTATGGTGGTAAATATGATTATAATATAAAAGTTTATTATAATAAAAAATGTATTGATAAGTTAAGGGTAAGGGGTTTTGTACAGGATGTGTCAGCTCTAATATTAAATTATTCAGAGATTAAAAGGCTAAAAACATTAGAATTTCAAATAGACAAGATAAGTGCAGTAAGGAGGGAAGTAGCATGTGTCAAGTAAAGCTAAAATCTACTGATGGAATAATATATGACGGATTTTTAGAAAGTTTTAGCCATGATTGTATTTCACTAACAAACGTAAAAATACAAGATGGAAACAATTTATATACTGTGATGAGTGAAGTCAAATTCTTTAAAAATACCATAGTATGGTTTTATATTATAGAACCATAAATAAAATTGTTTTAGGAGGTGATAATCATGATAATTCGGATTAGAAGTCCATCTTAAAATCAAAGTCATTTTATTGGGTTTAAGAAAAAAATAAAAAAAATAAGGAGTGAATTTTAATGAGTAATTTTATTAATGTAGACAATTTGTATTATGCAGTATTATCAGGTGATGATAAGAGTGGGGTGCAGTATGCTACACCAAAACCAATACCAGGAGTAGTTAAATTAAGTGTTGATGCAACAACAGGAAGGGCTTCATTTTATGCAGATGGTATAATTCAGGAATATTCACAGGTGTTAGGTGAAGTTAAAGTTTCTTTAGGAGTAAGTACGTTACCACTATCAGTTGTAACGGATATATTAGGACATAAACTAAACAATGGTGAAATTGTGTATGAATCTAATGATAGAGCACCTTATGTAGCTCTTATGTATAAACGTGAAAAGAGTAATGGAAAGGCTAGATATATAAAAATATTAAAATGCCTATTTGGAGATAGCAAGGATGATGCAGAGAGTTCAGCCGCAACTCCAAAATTTCAGAGTGACACATTAGATGGAGTAGCTATGCCAAGAGCCTTTGATAAACAGTGGAAAAGAATGGCAGATGAAGAGGAAACAGGATATGTAGATGTTTCAGCAACTTGGTTTACTTCTGTAGAAGATTTAACTTCAACCGCAAAAGCTTAAATAAAGAAAGGGTGATACTAGTATGTTAAAAATAGATTTAGTGATAGATGGAGAGAGTAAAACTTTTTTAGCACCATTTATTAGTGCTAGAATACTAAAAAATACTATAAAACAATTTGGGGATTCAGATGCAAAAACAGATGAAGGTACAATTGATGATATGGTAAATTATATTGTAGATATATTTGGAAAGCAATTCACCTATGATCAGTTTTTAGATGGAACTTCAGGAGATACGCTTGTACCTAAGTTTACAGAATGTATACAAGCTGTTACTGGAAACTTAAATGATAAGATGAATCAAATTGCAGATGAAAGCCCAAACGTATAAACGGAGATAATGATAATTTATCTCCGTATGATTTTATATTAGATTTATACTCAAGTCTTATGGAGTCTGGGTTTAGTCTTAGTGAAGTGGATGAATGGGATATATTCTTTTTCTTTGATATCCTATTATATAGAGAAAAGAAGAAAAATTCAGAAAATATAGCTGAATTTGATAACATGGGCTATTAATAAAAATGTGAATGGGACTACTTTATATAAGTGGTCTTTTTTATGTTTATTGCACGGGGAGGTGATTAAATGATAAATGAATTATCATCAATTCAAAGTATTAATTTCAATCCTTTAAAAGAAGCCATTAGTTCAATAAAGGAATCTATTTCAATGGTAAATTCAGCCATGGAGTCAACAAAGGAACCAATAGCAAATTTCAAAAGCTCTATTAAGAGTATTGATGATACTACAGGTAAGGTAAAAACAACTTTTAATTCAACAAAAGAATCTATTGGTAATTTTAAAACTGCATTTAGTTCTGCAGGAGAAACTGTATCTAAAACAGGTAATATGTTTAAATCTGGGGATGTTTCCATAAAGAACTTAAAAGAAACACTTAGTTCTGTAAAAGAAAACATTGCAAATTTTAAAGTTGCTTTTAGTTCAGCAAGTTCAGCCATTGGAGACTTTAAGAAAGCCATAAGTGCAATTAAGGATACCATAGACAAACTTAAGACAACATTCAGTTCAATAAAAAAATCAATTGGTGAATTTAAGAAGGCATTTGATTCAATAAAAGGAACTTTTGACAAGGTTAAAACTGCTTTTAGTTCACTTGGAACGACAATGGGCAAATTAAATCCTGTACTTAGCAATTTAGGTAATATTATAGGAAAAATCAATCTACCTATAGCGTTATGTATAGCGGCAGTGACACTTCTTGCAGTTGCATATACAAAAAATTGGTTTGGAATAAGGGATAAAACCAAGGAAGTTATAAACTTTATTAAGCCATATATAGTCAATGGATTTTCGGCTATAGTAGATTGGGTTAAAGTTAACTGGCCAAAAATTCAAGCAGTATTCCAAACGGTATTTACACAATTACAAAGTATATACAACAAAGTTTTAAAGCCAGTATTAAGTTTTATGGTCAGTGAATTTTCAGTGGTAGTAAATTGGGTTAAAACAAATTGGCCTTTGATTCAAAATACAATAACAATAGTCATGAATACGATAAACTCAATCATTAAAACTGTTC
>Ga0255362_1000185_pt1 | contig 16083 bp, 16 predicted proteins | sample GFST75r2metaG_FD_186000 | JGI IMG/M metagenome (GOLD analysis project Ga0255362, IMG submission 186000)
AAGGTTTAGTAAAAAGAAATTGTTTAAGATAAAGAAAGAATATGATGACGAGTATAATACTAGGATTATTGAACAAAAAAATTTATTGGAAAACAAAAAATTTTCACTAGAAGATAAAAATAGCAGGTCCTACTATGATATCATTGAAATGCATATCAATGAGAGCAAAAGTATATTGACAAATGATAATGATATTAAAATTTTTATTGATGGAAAAGATAAGTACGCATGTCTTATAAAAGATATAGAAGAAGCAAAATACACAATACATCTTTTATATTTTATAATTAAGGATGATAACATAGGCAAAAAAATAGTTAATCTACTTACTAAAAGGGCCAGTGAGGGAATAGAAGTACGTCTTTTATATGATCACTTAGGGAGTTATTTTACACCAGATGGAATGTTTAAGGATTTAATAAATGCAGGCGGTAAGGTTAGTAGATTTTTCCCTATTAAGTTTGGAACTTATCTTAGGGCAAATTACAGAAATCATCGTAAAATTGTAGTTATTGATGGCAATATTGGATATTTAGGTGGTATGAATATAGGTGACGAATACATGGGATTAGGTAAGAAAAAGGTGCCATGGAGAGATACTCATATTAGAATTACGGGATCAGCTGTTTATATGCTTCAAACAAGGCTTATGCAGGATTGGTATTACGCCTCAAATGAACAGGGAATAAGTGTAGAATTATTCCCACCTGTGAAATCTAATGGTAAAATAGCAATGCAAATTGTATCTAGTGGTCCAGATGCTAGTGGTCAGCAAATAAAAAGAGGATTCATAAAAATGATAAATTGCGCAAGGGATTCTATATATATTCAATCACCATACTTTATACCAGATGAGACTTTTTTAGAATCATTACAGATTGCAGCTATGTCGGGGAAGGATGTGAGAGTAATGATTCCTGGTATTCCTGACAAAAAAATGGTTTATAGAGTGACTTTTTCATACATACAAGATTTAATGGATTATGGCATAAAGGTATATATATATCCTGGATTTTTGCATTCTAAAATGCTAGTTATAGATGAAGAGGTAACCTCAATTGGAACAACAAACATGGACATAAGAAGTTTTAAATTGGATTTTGAAGTCAATGCCTTTATATATGATGCTGGCTTTTCATTAAATTGTTCTAATATTTTTGAAAATGATATGAAAATATGTGAATTAGTTACTATGGAATGGTACAAATCAAGAAGTTTATGGTATAAGTTTCAAGAAGGGTTTTTCAGATTGTTCTCAGGGCTTCTGTAGATTGAAGCGAGGTAAATTATATGTTACAATATAGGTAAAATTCATGTACTGCATAATTAGAAGTCTAGGAGGAAGTTTATGTTAAATATTGATATAAGTATGGCACTTGTAAGGGTTACAGAGGCAGCAGCCATTCAATCAGCAACATTTATGGGTAGAGGAGATAAAATGGGAGCTGATCAAGCGGCTGTTGATGGTATGGAAAAGGCATTTACGTTAATGCCAGTTAGGGGTACAGTTGTTATTGGTGAAGGTGAACTAGATGAAGCACCAATGTTATATATTGGACAAAAGGTTGGTATTGGTGAAGCTAATATGCCTGAAATGGATATAGCAGTAGATCCTTTAGATGGAACAATCTTGATCGCAAAAGGGTTACCTAATGCTATAGCAGTAATTGCTATGGGACCAAAAGGTAGCCTTTTGCATGCGCCAGATATGTATATGAAAAAGATTGTTGTAGGACCTGGAGCAAAAGGTGCTATTGATATAAAAAAATCACCAGAAGAAAATATTATAAATGTAGCAAAAGCTCTTAAAAAAGATGTAACTGAGCTTACAATAATTGTCCAAGAGCGAGAAAGACATAATTACATAGTAGATGCAGCTAGAAAAGTTGGAGCCAGAGTTAAGTTGTTTGGAGAAGGGGATGTTGCAGCAGCTCTTGCTTGCGGATTTGAAGAAACCGGTATAGATATGCTAATGGGTATTGGTGGTGCTCCAGAGGGAGTTATAGCAGCAGCGGCCATAAAATGTATGGGTGGAGAAATGCAAGCAAAACTTGTACCACATAGTGAGGAAGAAATAGCTAGATGTAAATCTATGGGCATTTCTGATGTCAATAAAATATTTGGAATAGATGATCTAGCAAAATCCGATGATGTATTTTTTGCAGCTACTGGAATAACAGAATGTGACTTACTTAAAGGTGTTATATATTCAAAAAATGAGATAGTTACAACTCATTCCATTGTAATGAGTTCAAAAACAGGCACTATAAGATTTGTAGAGGCATTACATGACTTGAATAAAAGTAAAATCGTGGTAGAATAAAATTAGTTATAAATAGAAAGGCGGTTTGAATGCAATGCCTGTTAAGATAGAAACATTAGCTGAGGACATGAAATTAGATGTAATTATAACAGGAAATAAAGAGGCTGAAGTTTACCAAAGTGATATAAATAGGCCAGGATTACAATTCTCTGGGTTTTACAATTATTTTGCTAGTGAAAGAATTCAAGTAATTGGTAATGCAGAGTGGAGTTTTCTTGATGCAATGAGAGTTGAAATAAGAACAAAAAGGTTGAAAAAATTTTTTCAATTCGAGACGCCATGTATAGTTATCGCTAGAAATATGGTGCCACATGAGGAATTTTTGGATGAAGCTAAATCCCACAATACTTGGGTTCTTAGAACCGATATGGTTACCACACGTTTTATAAGCAAAGTGATGAATTATCTTGATGAAAAATTGGCACCAGAGACAAGAATGCATGGCGTTTTAGTGGATATGTATGGGTTTGGAATACTAATAACGGGTGAAAGCGGTATAGGTAAAAGCGAAACTGCTTTGGAACTTATAAAAAGAGGGCATAGGTTAGTGGCAGATGATGCTGTAGACATTAAAGCGATTGAAGGTATTTTACATGCAAAATCTCCATATATAACAAATGGAATGCTTGAAGTAAGGGGTATGGGAATAATAGATGTTCCTGCATTGTATGGCCTTAGCTCAGTATTAGATACAAAAACTATAGATATGGTTGTGTATCTAGAACAGTGGAAAGAAGGTAGCGACTACGATAGACTTGGAATAGATAATGAATTTATTCAGATTTTAAATGTTCCTATAAGAAAAATGACAATTCCAATAAGGCCAGGTAGAAACTTAGCCGTAATAATTGAAGCCGCAGCTGCAAACTATAGATATAGCCTCACATCAAAAATATCACCTGTCCAGACTATAAATGAAAGAATGGATGGAATGGCAGATAGTGAAGATAGATAGTAAAGAGGATATAAGAAAGTACATATTTAGCCAGAGGAAAAGGCTAGTATTTGATGAAAAGAAAAAAATGGATGAGTCAATTTATAATAGTGTTATAAATAATCGTATTTTTGTAAATGCTAGTGTTGTATTTATATATGTAAGTTTTGATAATGAAGTTGATACTCATAGAATAATAGAATATGCTTTAAGACTAGGTAAAAGGGTATGTGTACCAAGGGTTATAAATAAACAAAGCGGAATGAAAGCTTTATTTATAAATTCTCTTAGTGAACTTATAGTTAGCAAATTTGGTATATTAGAACCAAAAGACAGTGAAAATTCATCTTTACCAAATGAAATTGATATAGCCATAATTCCCGGACTTGCTTTTGATAGAATAGGTGGTCGGATTGGTTATGGTGGCGGGTTTTATGATAGATTTTTTTCATGTGGTGTATGTAAAAAGATAGCTTTAGCATATGAATTCCAAATGTTAAAAGCTATTCCAATGGAAAAATACGATATATTAATAGATGGTATAATAACAGAAAAAGATTTTATAGATTTTAATATTTAATGTTAAAATTGGTATAAAATACAGGGGGAATTAAATTGGTACAGAAAAAAAATGTATTAGAGAGTAGACATGAATATGCTTGGGAAAAGTATACAAGTAAAACCCTAGATAAGGTATTTCAAATTTCAGATACATATAGAAAATTTATCTCAAAGTGCAAGACTGAAAGAGAATGTGTAACAGAATTCATAAAGCTTGCAGAAGCAAAAGGTTATGAGGATTTAAATAAAATTATAAGTAGTAACAGAAAATTAAAAACGGGAGATAAAGTATATGCTAATAATAAGGGAAAAAATTTAGCATTATATTTAATTGGGAAAGATTCATTTGAAAGTGGAATGAAAATTTTAGGAGCACATATTGATTCACCTAGGCTTGATTTAAAGCAAAATCCACTATATGAGGATAGTGATTTAGCACATCTTGAAACACATTATTATGGCGGAATTAAAAAATATCAATGGGTTACTATTCCACTTGCAATTCACGGTGTAGTTGTTAAAAAAGATGGAGAAGTAGTGAATATAAAAATTGGTGAAGATGATACGGACCCTGTATTTGGTGTGTCTGATCTTTTAGTACATTTATCTCAGGACCAGTTAAAAAAACCATTAGCTACAGCTATAGAAGGCGAGAATTTAAACATTCTAATAGGAAGTATACCAGTAAAAGATAAGGATATTAAGGAAAAGGTTAAATACAATATGCTTAGCATTTTAAATGAAAAATATGGTATAGACGAAGCTGATTTTGTTTCAGCTGAACTTGAGGTTGTTCCAGCAGGTGCCGCGAGAGATTATGGTTTAGATAGAAGTATGGTGATGGGTTATGGTCAAGACGACAGAATATGTGCTTATACGTCTTTCGAAGCTATGCTTGAAATTAAGGAAACTGATAAAACATGTGTCACAATTCTTGTGGATAAAGAAGAGATTGGAAGCGCTGGGTCAACTGGAATGAATTCAAGATTTTTTGAAAATACAACAGCAGAAGTTATTGCATTATATGAGGACTACAATGATTTAAAACTTAGAAGAGCACTTTCTAATTCAAAGATGTTGTCTTCAGACGTAAGTGCTGCTTTTGATCCAAATTACCCATCGGTAATGGAAAAGAAAAATTGTGCCTATCTTGGAAAAGGTGTAGTTTTTAATAAATACACAGGTTCTAGAGGAAAATTAGGTTGTAATGATGCTAATGCAGAATTTCTTGGACAGATAAGACAGGTTATGGATAAAAACAATGTATCATGGCAAACATCTGAGCTTGGTAAGGTTGACCAAGGCGGCGGGGGAACTATTGCATACATTTTGGCTCAATATGGAATGGAAGTAATAGATTGTGGAGTTGCACTTCTTAATATGCATGCACCTTGGGAAATAGCAAGTAAAGTTGATATATACGAAGCTAAAAATGCATATGTGGCATTTTTTAAGGATATTTAATTAGGTATATTTAAAAGAAAGGGGCTATTTCAAAATGATGTAAATAATTTTGAAATAGCTTATTTATTATTCTTTTAGCTTTTTCAAAAAAATATCTATTCTTTTTTCATCTAAAAAAACTGAAGCTAGTGAGCCGTGTTTTGTATCATCAGATTTACTAGTATGAAAATCTGAGCCAGCTGTAATAATTTTATTGTAATCAGAGGCTATTTTAATAAATCTTGTTGTATCCTTTGTGCTGTTTAATGGATAAATTGCCTCTATCCCATCAAAATCTAATTCCATAAGTTTAGAAATGGGGCTCTTTTTAACTAGAATAGGATGAGCTAGGACAACTAATGCATTAGCTGATTTTAAAAGCTTTATTCCATCTTCAAGTTTAAGGTTTTTGTTTGGCACATAGGCAGGACTGCCCTCATTTATTATATTATCAAATATATAATTTAAAGAATATTTGTAACCAGCATCAATTATTGCTCTGGCAATGTGTGGTCGTGCAACAACACCACTAGAATTTTTAAGTACTTTTTTATAATCAATAGATATGTTAAAATATTTTTCTAGTCCTTCCACAATGAGTTTTGCGCGAATGACCCTAAAGTCAGTTATTTCTTTCAAAAAAGCTTGAAAGTTCTTATTTTTATAAGATTGGTCCTTAAAATATCCAAGGACATGTACGCTTTCACCATTATAGCGAGTCGAAAGTTCCATGGCTGGAATTACTTTTATATTTAATTTTTTACTTTCTAGTATCGCTTCATCAATGCCTGCCGTGGTGTCATGATCTGTAATTGCCATAATATCTATATTCTCTTTTTTGGCAAGATTAACCAGGTCCATTGGCGAAAAGGATCCATCTGATTTATTTGAGTGGGTATGAAAATCTCCTTTAAAGTACATTTTATCACTTCTTCCCTATAGTGTTAGAATTATTATATACTATATACTATAATAATAAAATGAGACAACCATTAAAAATGAGAGGAAATATAAATGGAAAGAATAACAAAAATAGTGGGGAATCGTAGATATAAAGCTTGTTTAAGTGAAATAAAGTCGCTGGAGAAAAGCAGAAAATTTTGTAAACACAATAAAAAACACTTTTTAGATGTGGCAAGGATTGCATATATTTTGAATCTTGAAAGAAAGATAAATATTAATAAGGAAATTATATATGCAGCAGCATTTCTTCATGATATAGGAAGACATAAGCAGTATGAAGAGGGTATACCTCATGAAAAAGCAAGTGCTGAAATAGCGCCAGGTATATTAAAGGATTCAGGATTTAGTGCAGAAGAAATAAATGATATAGTAAATGCTATTGAAGAACATAGACAAAATCATGGTAAAACTTCTGCACTTGGAAAAATAATTTATGAAGGGGACAAACTTTCAAGAAAATGTTTTTCATGTAAGGTGAAAAAAAAATGCAATTGGAAAGAAGAAAAGAAAAATAATACAATAAAATACTAGTATGCCTAAGGAGTGAATTTTAAAAATGATGATTGGAAATAAAAAATTTGATTTAGGGAAAAAAACATATGTAATGGGAATACTTAATGTAACTCCAGATTCATTTTCCGATGGAGGAAAATTCAACAATACTGACAAAGCAATGGAACAGGCTAGGAAGATTATAGCTGATGGAGCAGACATTATTGATATAGGCGGAGAATCAACGAGACCTAATTATGCTCCTATTAGTGAAGACGAAGAAATAAAAAGGGTAGTGCCTATTATACAACTACTGGTAAGCGAGTTTGATATACCAATATCCATAGATACTTATAAATCAAATGTTGCAGAGATTGCAATAAAAAATGGTGCCAGTTTGATAAATGACGTATGGGGATTTAAAAGGGATAGGAATATGGCAAAGGTTGCAGCCAAATATAATGTACCATGTTGTATTATGCACAATAGAGAGAATGCCGTTTATAATAATCTAATGGAAGATATAATTATTGATTTAAATGAAAGTATTGAAATAGCAATTGAAGCAGGAGTAAAACCTGAAAATATAATAATAGATCCAGGCATCGGCTTTGCTAAAAATCATGAGGAAAACCTTAGAGTAATGAATGAATTGGAAAAAATAATATCCATGGGCTATTCAGTTCTTCTTGGCACCTCCAGAAAGTCTATGATAGGCAATGTATTAAAACTTCCTGTAAATGAAAGAGTTGAGGGAACAGTTGCAACTACTGTAATTGGTATAATGAAGGGATGCGACTTTGTAAGAGTTCATGATGTTTTGGAAAATAAAAGGGCAGCAATGATGACTGATGCCATAATAAGGGCAAGGAGTGAAATATAATGGATAAAATATTTATTAAAGACTTGCAGGTCTATGGATATCACGGCGTTAATAAAGAAGAAAAAAAAATGGGTCAGAGGTTTTTAATTTCACTTGAGCTTTACATGGATTTAAGTGTTCCTGGTAAATCAGACAATCTTAAGCAAACTGTAAATTATGCAGAAATATGTGAAAAGGTGGAAGAAAAATTTAAGGAAAATAAATTTGACCTTATTGAGGCGGCCGCTGAAAGTATTGCAAAATTTATTCTTAGTAGTTTTAATTTAGTACAGGGAGTTAAGGTGAATATTAAAAAACCATGGGCACCAATTGGTAAACCTCTAGATTTTGCAGGTGTGGAGATAAGCAGATTTTGGCATTTGGCATATGTTGGGATTGGATCCAATATGGGTAGCAGAGAAGAAAATATACATAATGCTATAGAAAAAATAGGTATAGCTACAGCTACTGTTCCTAAAGTTTCTAAGCTTTATGAGACTAAACCTGTAGGATATATAGAACAAGAAGATTTTTTGAATTGTGTGATAGAAATAAAAACACTATTTAAACCAGAGGAATTGTTAGTAGAACTTTTAGGAATTGAAGGAGAACTCAAAAGGGAAAGAACTATAAAATGGGGACCAAGGACAATAGATTTGGATGTATTATTATTTGATGATGAAATCGTGTCTCAGGAAAATTTAATAGTTCCTCATCCTAGAATGCATGAAAGGCTATTTGTACTTCAGCCATTATGCGATTTAGCACCATACAAACTTCACCCAGTACTAAGGGAGAGGATAATAAATCTAAAGGAAAATTTAATTAAAAATGAACAGGATGATGTTAAGGTATATGATATGATTTCAAAATAATAATTATACTAAATCTATTTTTTTTCAGATGTCAATTATTACTAATCCCTTGGTATTATATTTTTACAAAATTGAAATAGATTATAGGAAACTGGAAGGCTGTCCATATTAATATAATCTCTAGGATAGTCTCCATCCCAGGGATAGATTGATAAATATTTTTCATTATAAACCTCAGCCACATAACTTGTATTTTTAAAAATAAAATATAACTTGTATGGTGCCTTCATTGTTAGATCGTTTGGTTTATTAATAAAATCCACACTACGAAGAGTTAGTGTAGAATTTTTTATAAGATTACATTCAGATTTATCTAGAGTAACTTTTTTATAGAAATTAGTGTCTAGCAATAATATTTTATAATCATTATTTAGTTTTAAGTCTCCGCACAATAATTCAGTATAATAAAAATTATTTGGCTTTTTTTGCTGAAAGGTGGGGAGATTTGAGCAAGAAGTTAGGCTTATGCAAAAAAATAATAAAATAAATATGTACAGTTTTTTTTTCACTTATATCATCCCTTCATCAGTGTCTTAAAATATGATATGATATGTAAATAACTTTTAGTACAAATTTATATAACATAGATAGGGTTGGTTTAGTAAATATAGTTATGTTATAATATAATATTATTAGTCATTTGAAAGAAAAAAAATAGCGTACTGGCTTGTTATTTTTTTTGAATATGCTATAAGATAAATTCACGAGGAGATGTAATAATGCCGCAACATTCATTATCAAGAACAGAGCTTCTTATAGGTAAAGAAGCATTAGATAAATTGAAAAGCAGTAAAGTAGTAGTCTTTGGTATAGGTGGTGTAGGTAGTTATACCGTAGAAGCCTTAGTACGAAGCGGAGTTGGGAAAATAGTCCTTGTAGATGATGACACAATTTGTCTTACAAATTTGAATAGGCAGATCCATGCAACTTTTGGGACTATAAGTAAACCAAAAGTTCAAGTTATGAAGGAAAGAATTTTAAGTATTAATCCTAAGTGTGAAGTTGTACTTCATCAGACTTATGTAAAAGAGGATAATATAGATGAAATAATTGGGGAAGATGCAGATTACGTTGTGGATGCTATTGATACTGTAACTTCAAAATTAGCATTAATAATGTGGTGCAGAGATCATAATGTTAAAATTATTAGTTGTATGGGAACAGGTAATAAGCTTGATCCAACACAATTTAAGATTTCAGATATTTACAAGACAAAAGTTTGTCCATTGTCAAAAGTCATGAGACATGAACTTAGAAAGAGAGGGGTAGAGTCTCTAAAAGTGCTTTATTCCGAAGAAATGCCTTTAAAACCCAAATCAGATGAGGTTATTACATGTAAAGAAGGCTGCGTCTGCACTGGAGGAAGTAAGAAGTGCCTTGCTAAAAGGCAAATTCCAGGAAGTATTTCCTTTGTTCCACCAGTTGCGGGGATGATAATTGGTGGAGAAGTTATTAAAGACATAATTAAGGTGCAATAAAGATACAAGTGACAACTTAAAAGTGAAAAGTTAAAAGACTAAAGAATTTACCGGATAGTGGTAGATGATTTAGCCTTTTTTTTATATAAAAGATCTAAATAACAATATATTTCATAAGAATTTGATTATCAATTGATAATATAAAATACACTGAGAAAGTTGACAAAGCATTTACAAACAAGTAATATGAGAATACATAGAAGAATCAATTGATAAAGTAATTGATAAATTTATATAAAATAAGGGGTGAAATTATGTTTTTGTCAAGCAAAAAAACCCAGGTTGCTTTTTTATCTATTATGTCTAATACCTTCTTGATTATCATAAAGGTATTAGCGGGTATACTAAGTGGTTCAGTAAGCATTATTTCAGAAGCTATACATTCAAGTATGGATTTATTAGCGTCTATAATTGCATTTATAGCAGTGAAAATATCAGCAAAACCAGCAGATAGAAAGCATCCTTATGGTCATGGCAAAATTGAAAATGTTTCAGGGGTTATAGAAGGATTACTAATATTTATAGCAGCGTTCTTAATTATAAAGCAGTCTATAAATAAAATTTTAGTACCTTCACATGTGCAACAAACAACAGTCGCTATAATGGTTATGGTGATATCATCTTTTGCAAATGCAATAGTTTCACGAGTTATATACAAGGTCGCCAAGACAGAGGATTCTATAGCACTAGAGGCAGATGCTTTACATTTGAAGACTGATGTATATACGTCAATGGGAGTTGCTACTGGATTAATTCTTTTAAAATTAACAGGCATAACTATAATTGACCCAATTGTTGCCATTATTGTAGCATGTTTAATTATAAAAGAGGCATACTCCCTTTGTAAAAATGCATTTACACCCCTTATGGATGAAAAATTATCTGATAGTGAAGAAGAAAAAATAAAAAATATAATAGAAAAATATGAACCGAATATTGTGAATTTTCATAAGTTAAGAACTAGAAAGTCTGGAAACATAAGATATATCGATTTCCACATGGTGGTTAATGGAAACTTAAAAGTAAGGCAATCTCATGAGTTATCGGAGAGAATAGAAAATGATTTAGCTAAGGTATTAAAAAATACTGACGTTAATATTCATATTGAACCTGATGATAATGCATCTAAAACAAAATAGAAAATCACATGAGTTGTAAAAAAAAAATAGCCTTCTATTAGAAATATTAATTCTAATAGAAAGCTATTTTTGAAGATGCCTTATATTACTAAAGTGACTTTCTGTCAGCCGGGTGGTTTCTCAGTTTTTCATCAATGGTTAAGCCACCTTTTTTTTCATCTATTCTTACGATGGTAATAACTCTTTCGCTGCCAAGTTCAAAGGGTATTCTGTGCACCCGTTTTATTAAATCAAATACTTCATCATATTCACCTTCAACAGTAGTACTCATAGCACCAATTTCGTATTTTAAGCCACTATCTTTAATATAATCTATTGCTGCATCAACTTGTTTATACAGTTCTTCTTCAGAAACTGCTGGAACTAAAGGCATAACAGCTATGTCTGCAATTACCATTTGTAACATCTCCTCTGTAAGCAAATTATCATATAAAAATCACTGCAATTGAGAACTAATTATGTTAGAGCTCTTTCGCCGGTGAGTGCCTTTGAAAGTATCTTCATAGGTAGTAGACCAATTATAATAACACATATAGCACCCTCTGCAAGCATAAGTGAACCATTTACTGAAAGTGAATAAATTATAGGTGAAGTTCCTTTTGGGGCAAAACTTCCAAAAAACAAAACTCCAGATATAAAATGACATATGAATTTAACAAATAAGGCTACTACGCTTCCTAGTATTTTTTGATTTCTAAAGTATCCAGCAAGGCCTAGTGCCATAGAAGGAAGAGGATAGTCAAATAAAAGCTGTGTTGGATAAAGTATATATGGATCTATTATTAAGGTTAACATTCCGTGTAAAAATCCAGCGAGTATTCCAACTTCTGGTCCATAAATAAATGCTATTAAAAGTATTGGTACAAGACTTCCAAAGGTTACACCTCCACCTTGGGGAAAATGGTATATTCTAAATATTTGAAGCACAGCAGAAAGTGCCAAAGCGATACCAATCTGAGTAATCATTTTAGTATTTAGTTTAACTTTTCTAATTTTCACAAATCCCAAAACAAGAAGTAATAAACCTACTAAAGTTATAACGGATGATGGATGATGTGATATTTCAGTTACATTTGTTAAAAATGATGGAACTAGATTTTTAATAAAAGAAAACATATAAAAAGACCTCCTGTATTTTAACTAGGAGACCTAAAGGATCAATGAGAAAGCTTTATTTAAAATAAAAAACTGTAATTTGTAATTACAGCAGATATATAAACTGCTTCCCTACGCTAGAATTATCTAGATCAGGTTAAAGGGTTAATGCAAAAACATCTCTCAGCCTTAAGGCACCCCTAGCTAATTTGTTATTACTTTGTATAATAAAATTATAATACAATAAAACTTCTCATGCAAGTTTTAGTTTGGATTTTTTACATTTTGTTGTTAATGAAGGGTTCAGCATGAATCAATGTATTAGAACTACTGAAAAGTTTATTAATTTCAACCTCCACGCAAGTGCAAACATCATGAACTTCTATTAAAGATTTATTAGAATCGAATAATAGATGTATATTAATCTCACAGGTTTCACCACTTTTTCTTGTTCTAAGTTTATGAAAGGATTTTATTTCGGGGTGATTTTTTAAAATATCTATGATTTTTTCCAGATCTATTCGTGAAAGGCTACTATCAACAAGATCTTTCACTGAATTTTTTATAAGAGTAACTGAAGTTCTAATAATAAGTAGTGCTACAAAAATGGCAGATAGGGAATCAAAAAAAGAAAGACTTGTAATCTTTACAAGTGCAAGACCTATTAGTACACCCAAAGAAGTAGCAGAATCTGTAAGTAAATGTAGACCATCTGCTTTTAATGATATTGACTTTGTTTTTATTGAAGTATGCAATATATTTATAGATACCATAAAGTTCATAAAACAGGATAAAGCCATTACTAGCATACCTGAATATAAATATTTAATATTATGCTGTAAAATAAGATTACTAAAAGCTTCATACATAATTATGACTCCAGTAACTAAAATAAGTATAGCTTCAAAAAAGCCAGATACATTTTCATATTTTCCGTGACCAAAAGGATGTTCAGCATCTTCCTTTTTATTAGATTTTTTTATTGAAAGAAAGGAAATAACACTGGCTATTAAGTCAATTGAAGAGTGTATCCCCTCAGATATTACACTTACAGAATTAATGCAAATGCCAGTAAATAACTTAAATATTATTAAAATTGAGTTTGAAATTATAGACAGAAGTGCCGCTTGCTGTTTTTTCATATCTATCTCCTGAATTAAATTGATAAATTACAAAAAATTACTATATTATACTATGCTCACTATTGATAAATTGTAAACAATTTTATATAAAATACTTAAAATATAGTTTTATATATATAGCTGTGATAAACTAATACATATATAAGTGATTTATTTAATAATATAATGGGAAAAATATCAGTGTATAATAAATAAAATGTGGTGATTAATATTGAAAAGAACTAATAGAAGAATAGCAAATATTATCTTGATAATTTTTGCTATAGTATTTTTATTTTCCTATGCTTTTAAGGATAATTTTATAGGTGGATTAATTTCAGGTTGTAGTGCTGCAGCTCTAATTGGAGGTCTTGCTGATTGGTTCGGAATTACAGCTATATTTAAAAAACCAATGAACATAAACTGGCCAAGTGTAATTTTTAGAACTAATATTATAAATAGAAACAGAGATAGAATTATAGATACAATGGTAGATGCTGTTGAGAATGATTTGCTGAATAAAGATAAACTAAAAGCTAAATTTGCAAGCTATAAATTATCTGTGGTCTTAATTATTTTCTTTAAATCAAAAATTGGTGATAAGCTTTTAGACAAAGTAATAGATGAATTTACTAGCATGGCTTTGGTGGAGAAGGAGAAAATAGGAACGCTTTCATATGAAGTTATATTAGGTGTATTGCGCGAAATTAATCTAAATGATTTTTTATATGAAGGTTTACAGTGGGCATTGGTTAATGGATACCAAGATAAAGCTATAGACAAAATCATACCAGTGCTAGTAAAAAATGTTCAGAGCAAAGATAGTTTTAATTTAGTGCAAAAGGTTTATTATGATTCCATGAAGAGTTATGAAAAAAACAGCACAGGAAGAAAACTAGTAAATAAATTTCTTTTGGGAAATGTACTGGGTATATCCAGTGATAAAGCTGCAAAGATAATTCAGGATAAATTAATAATTTTTTTAAATCATATGTTAATTAAAGATGACAAGAACAGAATAACTATTAAAAATGTCATGAATCAGTATATTAAAAAATTAAAATATGATCAAGTTTTAATTAATAAAATACAAGATTTTAAAAATAAATGGTTACTGGAAAACCAGGGATTAAAGCAAAGTATAAAAGATATTACTGTGAATTATATTGAAAATAATGTTAATAGACCTTATGAATTTTTCAAAAATCTTAAATTTGAAAAACGTAAAATATTATATAGGTTACTAAGGAAAGAAGAAAAAATGCAAAAGATGGATGAAACCATCAAGGAACTTATATTCAAGGCAATTGACGAAAAGCATGGAGAGATAGGAAAACTTGTTAAGAAAAACTTAGATAAGTACAATAATGATGAAATAACAAATCTGCTTAAAGAAAAGGTGGAAGATGATTTACAGATTATAAGAATAAACGGTTCTGTTGTTGGTGGGGTAGTGGGTATAATTACTTACTTATTAACATTTTGGATAAGATAGGATGGTTTTTATGAATTATAAAAATAAAGCAAATATTACATTACTGTTTGTGTTTATAACATTTATAGTGATTTCAATTTTAAAATACATTTATGGAGATTTAATTCTAATAAACTTCCTATTTATGGTGTCTGAGGCTTCACTGGTAGGTGGCGCTGCGGATTGGTTTGCAATCACTGCTATATTTAGAAAACCGTTAGGTATATCGTTTCATACTGCAATTATACCTAGAAATAGGGACAAAATAATACAGGGTATAACTTCGGCAGTAGAAAATCAACTTCTTACTAAAGAGATTATAGAAGAAAAAATTTCTCAACTTGATTTATCAAAAGTAGTCTTAGGCATATTAGAAGAAAATGAAACGACAATGTTAAACTATTTGGAAAACTATTTAAATGAATATTTTTCTAGTGGTGGAAAAGATAAACTAGTGGAAATAAGTGAAAAGATAAAAAATCAACAGCTAAAATCATATAGTCTTACAAATCTTCTTAACTCATTTTCTAAGAAAGTATATAACTCAGGATATGATGAGAAAATAATTGATAATATTATTGAACAGATTATAATATTATGTAGAAATGAAAAATTCGAAGCATTAGTTTATAAGGTACTTATGGATTTAAAAGAAGAAAAATGTGACAACTTTTTATCAAAATTAAGTTTTGATTTTTTAGAAAAAACAGATAATGTGAATTTAAGAAATGCTGCTACAAATTTCAAGCAAGGGATAATAGATGAACTTTTTAAAATGAATAATAGGGACAATGGTTTTAGAGAAATTATAAAAAAAGAGATTTTCCAAATGTTTCTTAGCATAGAGCAGCATAGAGAAAAAATAGAATTTACTAAAGAAAAACTTATAGATTCAATTGATATAAATAAGATTGTAGACAAAATCACTAAAAGTGATGATAAATCATCACTTTTAACAAAATTTATAGTTAAAAACATACAGATTTATTTTCATAAAATTTCAAAAAATCATGAATTTAACTTACGCTTAGATAATGTTATAAAGTTTGCATTGATAAAGTTTACAGAAAGAAATTTTAGATTCATTGGTTCATTAGTAAGTGAAACCTTAAATGAGTATGATGATAAAAAACTCAATACATTTGTAGAGGACAAATTTGGGGAAGACCTTCAATGGATAAGAATTAATGGATCTGTAGTTGGAGGTCTAATAGGTGGAATTCTATTTATATTTTTAAAAGTACTTTATGATCCCTTTGTAGTACCCATAATCAGGAGGATAATTTAGAAAAAAATATACAATATCTAGGGGAATATTTAAGT